>BNJT01000727.1_pt1 | contig 243100 bp, 225 predicted proteins | sample 8540491 | NCBI WGS metagenome assembly BNJT01 (sample SAMD00202455, study PRJDB9452) | human saliva metagenome | host: Homo sapiens
CGTGGATATTTGGATTTACGTGCCTGGTCTTTAAGACTACGTGCATAGATAGCAGAATACCACTACGGGAAGGGGCTTTTTTTCTTCACGAGAATGGCACTTTTCCCCCGCTGGATAAGAGGAATACTCGCGATAAGGCGAAGGACTTGCGTATCACTTCGGAGAGGTACATCGGGTAGCAGGGGGCATGCGCCTTGATGGGCTTGGTGTCGAGGGCGGGGTGAAGGCTTCTCTCTGCGGTCACGATGAATTCGTCCGGCCGTGTAGTTTAGGTCGCCGAGGTGAGTATCTTTACATACGTATAGGACACTATTAATTAAATATAAAGACAAATAATATGGCACTATTAGATGACCTCGTGTGGCGCCACGCCACGAAGGCCTACGACCCCACCAAGAAGCTCCGTGAAGAAGACCTGATGAAGATCGTCGAGGCAGCACGTCTGGCTCCCACGTCATCGGGCCTGCAGCAGTTCCGTCTGATCGTCGTCGGCAACCAGGAGCTGAAGGAGAAGATGGTCGAAGGGGCTCTGAACCCTGACTGCATGCGCGAGTGCTCACACGTCATCGTCTTCGCTGCTTGGGATGAGTACACGCCCGAGCGTATCGATAAGATCTACGACCTGACGACCGATGAGCGTGGTCTGGTACGTGGTCGCTTCAAGCGCTACACCGATATGCTGAAGGAGACGTTCGGTAAGATGCCTAAGGAAGAGCAGTTCCAGCACGCTGCTAACCAGAGCTTCATCGCCCTCGGGCTGGCGCTGGCACAGGCAGCTGAGCTGAAGATTGATAGCACGCCTATCGGTGGCTTCGACCCCAAGCTCGTCGACGAGCTCCTCGGTCTGCGTGAGAAGGGCCTGCGTAGCGTCTCGCTCCTTTACCTCGGCTACGCTGACCCCGAGCGCGACTGGCTGGGCAAGATGAAGAAGGTGCGTAACTCGATGGAAGAGTTCGCCACCTTCATCAAGTAGCTCTGCATTTTCGCACCCGCTATAGTATGCACCAAGTGAGTCTGCCCATATAGAGGCGGGCTCTCTTGGTGTATCCTGTTGTTATGGAAGGGCTGTAGCACTCTCTTACACAGCTCACCACTTAGCTTAATCGTTCGGATGCCCACGCATATCAAAGCTCTGAAATGTCCCCAGTGTGGTAGCACGCGCGCCACAAAGATTAGCGAGGACCACTACCGCTGCGACAGCTGCTCGACGGAGTTCTTCCTTGACTCGGATGACATCACTATCCATCACAAGGTCGAGACGAAGCCTGCTCCCAATACCTTCCTTAAGCGTCTACTCCTTATCATCCTTGCGCCGGCGGCCTTCTTCTCGCTCATTACCATAGGGCTTATCGTCTGGAGAAGCTCCCGAGAAGAGACCTCGAGGGAGAGGGCCGGTGAGGAGCGTATGTCTATGCCTGTGAGCGACTCATGACCTTCTCCAGTACGGCAGGGCGCCCCATCGTCGTGCTCTGTGGGGCTGCGCGCCGTGACGACTCGACGGGGGACTGGGATCATGCTAAGGGCTTCATGTACTTCTTAGATGGAGAGACTTATGAGATCATCAAGAAGCTCGAGCTCCCTGATGTGACGGGGAGTGTCAGTGTGACGGATGCACGTCAGTTCGAGGACGGGACTTTCTATGTCATCCTCAATAAGAAGCGTCTCTTTGTGATTGATCGCTCGACGCTTGATGTGAAGGAGATCCATGGTGAGGACTATAAGCTACCAGAGTTCACTGAGGGCTTTGGTAAAGTCGGGCTTTACTTTTACAAATATGGGGATGCCCTGGAGGTCGAGACGAATCTGGGAAAGAAGTTTGTCTACTATCCCATAGCTAATAAGCTCTACACTGATCGGTCAATTTTCAAGGCTTATGAGGATAAGCTTCCCGCGCCTCAGCTCAGGACTCACTTTACCTTCTCAGAGCAGATGACGGGATCTGACTACATGGATGAGCAGATCCAGCTTGTACGCTATCAGGTGCTGGAGCAGCTCGGGTATCCTCGTTATATCCCATCTTTTGGCTGGGAGAATGACAGGCATTCATACTATCCGAAAAAGATCTTTGTCAGCCAGTACGTCGTAGAGCAGTCACGCTTACAGAGCTACGAGGACTTTACTCCAGGGGCCTACTACTTCTCGCCTACCGTCCTTTATGAGTCGGCTGACCAGATCCTCATTTCCTTCAAGCCTACGGCAGCCGCTGATGCCAAGAAGATGCTCCGATGTCTGGATGCTCAGACGGGTAAGGTGCTGTGGAGCTGCTCTGAGGGGCTGGACGGCCTCGACTTCTGCTTAGGCGTAGCGCGCTTCTCTGGCGGCTATGTATTGGTAGACTACTCTCACTCTTGGCTGATCTCCAACGAGGGTAAGGTGATGACTTGTGTGGATATCCATAGCCGCTTTAGGTAACACGAACTCCAGCCTCCCCTTTGCATAGCATTTGCCCTCTCAACTAAATACGCCTCTTTGCATAGCTCATATACAGGATGCCCAAGCATATCAAAACTATCAAATGTCCGCAGTGTGGTAGCACGCGTGCCACGCAGCTTCGTGAGGATCACTACCGCTGTGACAGCTGCTCGACGGAGTTCTATCTCGACTCGGATGATATCACTATCCATCACAAGTTTGAGACGGAGCGCAATGGATCTCCCCTCGGAAATACCTTCGCAGCGAGGTTCAAGCGCTTCTTCCTCGTCCTCCTTGCGGTGACGGTCTTCTTCTCACTCATTATCATAGGGCTTATTACCTTCGGAAGATCCCGTGCAGGAAGCTCGGGGATAGGTAGCGATGAGGAGAAGATCTCCTACAGTATTAAGGAGCTCGCTACCTTTACCACTACAGCGGGACGGCCGATCGTCGTGATCTTTTGGCTCTGCTCGTCCGACAAGCTCAAGCAATGTCGATGATGCTAAGGGCTTCGTGTCCTTCTTTGATGGAGAGACTCAAAAGCTGGTTAAGAAGATTGAGCTCCTTGAGGTGAAGGGGCGAATCCAGAATATGGATATGCGCCGATTTGGGGATGGGGCTTTTTACATTGTCTTCAATGAGGCTCACCTCTATAGGCTCGATCCCTCGACGCTCGATATGACGGAGGTTCATGGCGAGGACTATAAGCGCCCTGAGCTTAGTCAGGGATTTGCAAAGGTGGTATTTTATTACTCTCAGTTTGGGGATGCCTTGAAGGTCAAGACAAATCTGGGAGAGAGCTTCGTCTACTATCCCATTGCTGATAAGATCTATACGGAGAGGGAGGCTTATGCTGCTCCTCTGGAGCCACTCCCAGCTCCTAAGGTGGCGACACACTTCACCTTCTCGCTTAAGTCCTCAGACTATCCCAATAAGCAGCTCCAGCTCATACGCTATCGTAGACTCGAGCAGGACGGCTATCCTTGCGAATACCCAAGGTTCCAATGGCGGAGCTGGGATGGTGAGGACTTTTTGATCAGCTCCACCAGTGAGAAGCGAGCGCGTCTGCAGGGGTATGAAGATCTGACTCCTGGGGCTTATTACTTCTCGCCTGGGGTCCTTGATGCGTCGGAAGACCAGATCCTCATCACCTTCAAGCCCACAGCAGCCGCTGATGCTAAGCAAATGCTCCGATGCTTGGATGCCCAGACCGGGAAGGTGCTGTGGAGCTACTCCGATGATGAGAATAATCTCAATGGTGGATCTGTCGCATCACGCTTCGCTGGTGGCTATGTCGTAGTGAACTATCGCTCGTCTTACGTCATCTCCAACGAGGGGAAGCTCGTGAGCAGCACGGATTATCGTAAGCTCATCGAGGACCGATCCTAATTACTCATACTTCTTACTTAAATTTGTCCTTGTAGAGGCTTAGCCTCATACGAATACGGGACTTTATCACGTTCGTAACTTACACATATTTATAGCTCTTCGCATAGCTCATCCCCAGTATGCCCAAGCACATCAAAGCTCTGAAATGCCCCCAGTGTGGTAGCACGCGCGCCACGCTGATCCGCGAGGATCACTACCGCTGTGACAGCTGCTCGACGGAGTTCTTCCTCGACTCGGATGATATCACCATCCATCACAAGCATGAGACGGTACCCGATAACTCGAATCCCTTCTCCTTCATCCAGTCGCAGTTCTCAGTGCATCCCAAGCGCAGCTTCCTCATCGCAGGAGGGGCATCGTTTGCATTCTTCCTCTTGGTCATCATCGGTAATCTCACCTCCAGCCGCTCGATGGACCGTGTGGCCGAGCGTATCGCGGCCTCACAGGGAGGCTATGGCTATACCGGTACTCTGAAGGAGCGTATGTCCTATGACTTAGAGTCTCTTGAGCTCTTCACTAGTGCAGCGGGACGTCCCGTCGTGGTGGTCTGTGGCTCTTCTTATCCATCAAACACGAGCTCGAAGCAGGCCAAGGCCTTTATCTCGCTCATTGATGCGGAGACCAAGAAGCTCCTTAAGAATGTGGAGCTCCCCGATGTGAAGGGAGACGTCGACGTGACTGGGCTACGTCAGTTTGGAGATGGTACGGTCTACCTTAACCTCAATAAGAAGCGCCTCTATCGCATCGACCGCTCGACGCTTGATGTGAAGGAGGTCCAGGGCTCGGACTTCGATCAAGCGGAGTTCAGCGAGGGCTTTGCGACGGTAGAGTTCTTCTATGATGATTATGGTGATGGGCTGAAGGTCATGACGAACCTCGGGAAGAGCTATATATACTATCCCATTGCGAATAAGCTCTACACCGAAAAGTCTATTCACCAGGCTCTCATCGAGAAGCGCCCTGGCGCTCAGGTCTATACCCACTTTACCTTCTCAAGACAGACCCACGACTATGAGGATCAGCAGATCCAGCTTGTGCGCTATCGTACCCTCGAGCTGGTGGGGTATCCCCATTATGAACTCGTTTTGGCTGGGAAAAGGATTATGGAGGCTCGGGCATATTCACGGATGCCTCTCCCTATCGTAAGGTCTTTGTCAGCCCCTTTGACATAGAGCGCTCGCATCTGCAGGGCTACGAAGACCTGACCCCTGGAGCTTACTACTTCTCTCCCGCTGTCCTTCATGAGGCTGACGATCGTGTCCTGATCTCCTTCAGACCCACCGCCGACTCAGAGGCTGCTAAGATCTTCCGCTGTCTGGATGCTAAGACGGGTAAGGTGCTGTGGAACTTTACGGATGAAGAAGATAAGCTCTCTTACTCGGTCAAGGCTACTCGCTATACGGGAGGCTATGTATTGGCATACTCCTCTGAGGTGTGGTTGCTCTCCAATGAAGGTAAGCTCATCGGTAACACCAATATCCATAAGCTCGTCGAGGGCGAATAACGTAACAACTCTAACCCTACATACTATTTCTCATGGGTCTATTCAATGTTTTCAAGGGGCAGCTGGCGCAGGTCATCCAGTGGGCTGATCCACGCCCAGGCGATCTCTGGTATCGCTTCCCCCTCCTCTCTTGATGAAATCAAGGACGGTAGCAAGCTCATCGTCGCTCCTGGTCAGGGCGCCCTCCTCGTCTACGAAGGCAAGGTAGCTGAGGTCTTGACCGAAGCCGGCTCCTTCCAGCTCAAGACCGATAACCATCCCTTCTTCACTACGCTGGTACGTCTGCGTCAGGGCTTTGAGAGCGAGCATAAACTCCAGATCTACTTCTTCCGTACCACGCAGATCGTCAATATCCCCTGGGGAACGGCTACGCCTATCCTCATCGTTGACCCGATCTACAAGGTGCCCGTAGAGCTCGGTGTGCATGGGGTCTATGCCTTCCGTGTCGCTGATCCCAGCCACTTCTTCACGCAGTTCATCGGTGCTGGTGTAGCTAACTATGAGGTAAGTGCACTCCAGAGTGTCATCGTCGAGCGTGCCTACCAGCAGATTGCTTCCATTCTCCATGCGCATCAGTACCCCATCACTGAGATCGACGGCCGCCTGCCCGAAATCTCTCGCGAACTCCAATCTACGATGTCCCCCATCCTCAATGAGCTGGGTATTGAGCTGACGGATGTGCGTATCACAGGTACCCACTATGATAAGGCTACGAGCCAGCGTATCGCTCGCGTGGCAGACATCACGGCAGAGAGCCTTGCTGCCAGTGAAGCGGGTATCAGCTACGAAGAGATGCAGCGCCTCGAGGCTCTGCGGGATGCTGCCCGTAACGAAGGTGGTATCGGTGCCGCAGGCCTGCAGATGGGGCTCGGTCTGGAGCTGGGTAGAAGCTCACTCAGACCGTGAATGGCGAAGAGCCTGCTCCCGCAACGCCTGCTCCCGAGGCTCCTCAGGTAAAGACCGAAGATCTCGGCTCCGATGACCCACTGCTTCGTCGCCTCACGCAGCTCAAGCTCCTCCTCAGCGAAGGCGTCATCACGCAGGAAGACTACGACAAGAAGAAGCAAGAGCTTCTCGATCAACTCTAACCCCTCAGACAGATCCGACTTATGAAGTACATCTTTGGCGGCATCATCACGCTGCTTCTCCTGGCCACGCTGGCCTTCTATCTCCTTGGGCTGTGGGGTGTCGAGATCCCCGTGACCTCTGCCGACTTGACCAAGGCCTGGATCACGGGCCCTCGTCGTGCTGGGGGCTCTCTTGGTCTTCACGGTCATCCTGCCCTTCTTCTTCGGCGGTCGCTCCAACCGCTACGATAAGTCTTCAGGCTCTATCGCTCAGCGCAAGAAGGACTAAGGACTACTCCTTAATAATAAAAGGTCACGGCCTCCATCTCTACAGGGTAGGGATGGAGGCCGTGACCTATTAGCTTATTAGCAGGTGTCAGTCTATCCCCAGCAATAGGTATTTTGTGGGTAGGTGATCCATAGTTGTGCTCTCTGTGTTTAACTTTGTGTAGACCGAAACAGAACAAGATCCCTCGCTCTACCGAGGAATTGCTCTCGAGATAGCCTCTCTCTCCGCTCGACATACAGCCCCTTTCCCTGGATCCTTTGACGGGTGAGTTGCGCTGGGAGGACTACGTCTTGCCCTGTCATCGGCCTGATTCGTATAATCAACTTATAGTATACATGAAGAGTATTATTTGCCGTATGGCACTACTGCTGAGCCTTGTCCTTGTGGCCCTTGGGCAAGCTCAGGCACAGCACTCAGCGACTACGGGGAGTATCGTGGGTACCGTCGTCGATGCTTCGACTCACGAAGCCCTTCCTAATGTCCAGGTCCTCATCAAGGGGACGACTATTGGCACGACGACCGATGTTCATGGAGCATTCTCCATCCAAGGTCTTGCTCCCGGCTCCTATACCATCGTAGCACGTCTCGTGGGCTATGGTGTCGAGGAGAGCCGTGTCGGTATCGAAGCTGGGCATAGTCGCCACCTCGATCTCTACCTGCAGCAGCAGAGTATTGACCTCGATGGGGTCGTCGTCTCGGCCAATCGTCAGGAGACGCTTCGCCGTCATGCACCGAGCCTTGTCACCGTCCTCTCGCAGGAGATCTTCAAGAAGACCAATTCGGATAACCTCAGCCAAGGCCTGCGCTTCCAGCCAGGACTTCGTATCGAGGACAACTGTCAGAACTGTGGCTTTAACCAGGTCCGTATCAATGGTCTGGAGGGAGCCTATTCGCAGATCCTTATTGATAGCCGTCCTGTCTTCAGCTCGCTGGCTGGTGTCTACGGGCTGGAGCAGATCCTGCCTCGATGATCGAGCGTGTCGAGGTGGTGCGTGGTGGTGGCTCGGCTCTCTTCGGCGCGAATGCCGTCGGTGGGGTGATCAACGTGATCACGAGAGAGCCTCTGCGCAATACCGCAAGCCTCAGACAGAGCTATACCTCCTTCCAGAAGCAAGGGGGCTATACCTCAATGATGCCGACGACCTCCTTCAATGGATCGCTGGTCACGGAAGACCGTCGTGCCGCTGCGATGATCTTCGGACAGCACTCCTCCCGTGGAATGGTTGATATCGATGGTGATGACTTCACCGATATCCCTGAACTGAAGAATCGTGCTCTGGGTTTTCGTGCGTACTATAAGACGGGTATCTACGGCAAGCTGACGGCTGAATACCGCTCCATGCATGAGTATCGCCGTGGTGGGGATCGCCTCAGTGAAGCCCCCTTCCAAGCCCGTATAGCTGAGTACCTCCAGCACTTTGTCGACGGAGGTAGTCTGCGTTTCGACCAGACGACAGCAGAGGGCAATGATAGCTTCAGCCTCTATGCTTCGGGGCAGAAGGTCTACGTAAGAGCTACTATGGTGGTGGCAATTATGCCGATGAGCTGCTGAAGCCACTCATCAATCTTCCTCGAGGCGATGCCAACGGCACGCCGGCGGAGAAGCAGCAGGCCGAGGAGTATCAGAAGGCCTATGACGATGCGCTGAAGTCCCTGACCGCCTATGGTGAGACCAAGGGCTTCGACTTCCAGGGTGGTGGTACTTATATCCATAAGTTCCCTAAGGCACTGACCCTTACAGTAGGGGCGGAAGGCGCTTACTCTACACTCAATGATAAGAGTGGCTACCGTGCTCAGGGTATCGATCAGGTGACGACGACGTGGTCGCAGTATGATCAGCTGGAGTATTCGACAGATCGCTGGAACTTCCTCCTCGGTGGTCGCCTCGACTATGTACGCCTGACGCAGGGTGGGAAGAAGAGCATCGATCCGCTCCTCATCTTCAGCCCCCGAGCCAACGTGCGCTTCAATCCGAGTAAGAACCTCAGCCTGCGCCTCTCTTACAGCGAAGGCTTCCGCGCTCCGCAATTCTTCGATGAGGAGATGCACGTGACGCTGGCAGGTGGTGAAGCTAAGGAGCGTGTACTCTCTCAGCAGACCTCAAGGAAGAGCGCTCACGTAGCATCAGCGCTTCCTTCGACTGGTACACTACGCTGGGTAAGGGCTGGCAGCTCAACCTCATGGGCGAAGGCTTCGCTACGTGGATTCGTGATAAGTTCACCCCCGACAATGAGGATGGTGTGCTGGATGCCACTACGGGACGTAAGGTCATCACGATCATCAATGCCCATGACGGCATGAGTAAGGTCTATGGGCTGAATATGGAGGCTCGCCTGGCCTACCAGCGCCTCTTTGACCTGCAGGGCGGTGTGACCCTACAGCGTAGCCTCTACGGGCAAGAGAAGGTGCTCTTCGATGCTGATGATGAGAACCCTACGCAGGCCAAGGTCACGACGCGTGACTATGAGCGCACGCCGAATCTCTACGGCTACCTCACCGCTACGCTTCATCCTACCTCAGCGCTTAGCCTTGTCCTCTCGGGTACCTATACCGGCTCGATGAAGGTGCCTCATACGGCCTATGATGGTGTCGAGGCACTCCAGCTCCAGGCAAGTGAGCTGAATGCTCAGGGTCACTTCGATGTGGTTCGCGATGGCGTCCGTTATCGTGGGCAGAATGCTGGCTCTGCTTACCTGTATAAGGCAAAGCCCTTTGTCGATCTGGACTTCCGTGTAAGCTATGCCTTTAGCCTCACCTCGCTGGTGAAGCTCACGCTGGATGCAGGTGTGCAGAACTTCCTCAATGCCTATCAGAAGGATACCGATATGGGTCCTGGTCGCGCTTCGGACTATATCTACGGGCCGAACCGCCCTCGTCGCCTCTACCTCTCAGCGACCTTCGATATCTAAGAGATGGCCTTGCGCAATGGTCCCATATATAGGTATATGGGTGCGTAGGTAGAACTATATAGGAAGCAGTCCAAAGCTATATAGCTTGGACTGCTTCCTATATAGCTTTTACTAAGTTCCTATATAGCTTTGCACTGATTCCCATATAGCTTTGTGAAATGATCTATATTAGTTTGTTGCTCCGCGTAGGGATAAAAGTGGTGGGCGAGTGGCAGAAAAGTTTGGGCTACGTACGTGGCTCTAATATCTACGTACGTGGATATTTGGATTTACGTGCCTGGTCTTTAAGACTACGTACATAGATGCAGGAAAACCACTACGTGAAGGTGCTTTTTTCTTCACGAGAACAATGCTTTTCCCTTCGCTGGATAAGAGGAATACTCGCGATAAGGCGAAGGGCTTGCGTATCACTTCGGAGAGGTATATCGGGGAGCTGGGCGCACGATGCCTTAGCACTCTAAATAGAGGGCAGGACTCTCGGCTACAGCCTCATCTAAGCAGATATACGCTCCCCAAATGAAAGGTCACGGCCTCCATCTCTACTCGGTAGGGATGGAGGCCGTGACCTTTTGCTCTTTGGTGGCTACTCTCTTGGGTAGCGCGAGAGACTACTTGCGGAAGAGGTGCTTGAATTCATCGGCATAGAGGCGAGAGAGCCCCTTGCGATTGTCGATGGCTTCGCCGACGACGATCATCGTCGTCAGGGTGAGCTTGTTCTCGTGGACGATCTGTGCGAGGTCACGCAGTACGCCACGGTAGATGCGCTGGTCAGGCCACGTCAGGTGGTAGCAGGCTGCGACGGGGGTATCCTCGGGATAGTGCTCGAGGAGCTGTCGCTGTACGTCGTCGACGATACCTGCGCTGAGGAAGATACACATCGTGCTCTGTGAGCGAGCTAAGAGGTGAAGCTGCTCCGTCTCGGGCATCTTCGTGCGGCCTTCGCCACGCGTCAAGATGATGGTCTGCGTCTTCTCGGGGATGGTGAACTGTGAGCGGAGCTCCGCAGCTGCCGCCTGGAAGGACGAGATCCCTGGGGTGATATGGTAGCTCATCCCATAGGCATCGAAGAAGGCCATCTGCTCCTGGATCGCCCCGTAGATACAGGGGTCACCGGTGTGAAGGCGTGCGACGATGAGGCCCTTGTCGTAGAACTCCTTCATCAGAGCGAACTGCTCCTCGAGGTTCATGTCAGCGGAGCTACGCACCGTAGCACCTGGCTTAGCGCATAGCGTGAGGGCACGGGGGACGAGGCTTCCCGCATAGAGGATGAGGTCGGCGATCTCCAGCCACTGACGACCACGGATGGAGATGAGGTCGGGGTCACCAGGGCCTGCACCGACGATCTCGATATGTCCGCGGCGCTCTGCACTGCGCTCTACAGCCAGAGCGAAGGTGAAGTCATTGCCGTTGTGGAGCATACCCTTCTGCTTCTCGAGAACGAGGCTACCGAGGGAGGCGGCATAGCGTGCCGTACTCTCAGCGACACCCCATACGCCCGTCACCTCGTGGACCTTCTTCGAGGGGTTGGCGACCTCTACATCGGCCAGGTCAGCTGCGGTGTAGATCTCGGGAGTGAGCTGGAGGGTAGCGGCAAGCTCATGCAGGAGCGGCTCGTCCTTCTTGAGGGCTATGGTCGCCAGATGGTGGATGGCCTCGGGGAAGAAGCCGTGACGTCGTACCTCACCGAGGATATAGCTGACGATATCCTTGGGGTCGCACTGATATCGGCAGCCGAGGCCGAGGCCCAGTACGGGCGGGATGAAGTGTACGACGGGGAGTAGGTCAGTCTCCAGCGCTCGGTAGGAGACGACGAGGAGCAGCGCGTACTCGGAGAGACGAGGGATAAGCTCTTCACGCGAGTAATAGACGTCGACATGGTCGGCCTTGGTACGCTCCAGCTCGCTCGTTCCCTTGTCCTGCACCTCGAGGAGGAGAGCGGTCTTCTCCCTATTGGTATAGAGAGCGATGGGACGGTTCAGCCCCTCGGAGCTGGCCTTCGTCACCCAGCCATAGCGGCGAGAGAAGAGATCCAGAGCCCACAGGCCTGTATTGTCGGTCTGCGTGCTGATGACGGGCTCGGCACCGAGGAGGGCGGCGAGGTCACGCGTCAGCTCGTTGGCACCGCCGATGTGTCCAGAGAGGACGGAGACGACGTGGCGCCCTGTGCTGTCGATGTTGATCACCGCTGGATCGGTGTACTTGTGCCCGATCAGTGGAGCGATGCTACGCACACAGATGCCCATAGCGCCGATGAAGATCCACCCTTCGAATGCGGTGAACTGCTCGGCTACGAACGACTGGATATGATCGATGTGCTCGACCCCTTCTCCAGGATGAGTGGAGAAGAGACGAGCATCGGGATAGTTGGATAGGATCGGCTTAGCCGTCTGGATCCCTTGGGGTGAGACGGCAAGGATGGCAAGAGTCATAGAGGAGGTTTTGTGGATGATAAGGGGGGATTAGCAGCGAGCAAGGATGCGTGCTACTGCTTCGTGGTCGATGTCTTGATCTTCACCGAGGAGGGTGCCACGCTCACGGAAGCGACGGACGACCTCTTCGCGTAGGTTATCTCCGAAGCCTCGCTCAGCGAGACGCGTCTCGAGACCAAGCGAACGGAAGAATGCTTCCGTCTTGTCGATAGCCTGAGTGATGCGTTCGTCCTCACTGCCCTCGGTAAGCCCCCAGATACGGGAGGCATACTGCAGGAGCTTGGCATGCTTCCCCTTGTTGGCCTGCTCTCTGAGGAGGGCGGGTAGGACGATGACCAGTGTGTGACCATGCGTTAGCCCCGTGAGAGCCGTGATCTCATGCCCTATGCGATGGGTCGCCCAGTCTTGTGTCACGCCCATAGAGATGAATCCATTGAGTGCCATCGTCGCCGAGAGCATGAAGGTGGCACGTGCATCGTAGTCTGCAGGCTGAGCCTTGATCTTGTCTGCCTCTTCGATGAGGGTGAGTAGGATGCCTTCTGCCCAGCGATCCATAAGAGGGCTCTCCCCGACGCGGGTGAGGTACTGCTCTACGACGTGGATGAAGCTATCGGCGATACCACACGCTATCTGGTAGTCGGGTAGGGAATAGGTATAGCTCGGATCGAGGATCGAGAATAGGGGATATTCGTTGTAGAAGCCGAACTTCTCATGTGTCGCTTCGCTGGAGATCACCGCTCCACGGTTCATCTCTGAGCCCGTAGCGGGGATCGTCAGCACTGTACCAAGAGGAAGGGTCTGGACGCTTCGGTCAGCCCCATGTAGTACGAGATCCCAAGCATCACGCTCCGAGGGGATAGCATTGACGATAAGCTTGCTGGCATCGAGGACACTCCCTCCGCCCACTGCGAGGACGAAGGTGACTCCCTCCTGCTTCCCAAGGGCGATAGCCTTACGCAGGGTCTCTACCTTGGGGTTAGTTCGATGCCCCAGAACTCTACGGTCTGGAAGCCACTGAGCTGACTGATGACGGCTTCGTAGACACCATTACGCTTGACACTACCTCCGCCGAAAGTGAGGAGGATCTTGGCATCGGAGGGAAGGAGCTTAGGTAGCTCCAGGATGCTGTCTTTGCCGAAGACGAGCTTGGTGGGATTGCGGAAGGTGAAGTTGTTCATAGGGCTTTACTTGTTTGATAGACATTACTTGTCTGAAGAGATACGGTAGACCTGGCGGTGGATCTCCTGCTGGATGCGGAGGAAATCTGCTTCCTGCAGAGAACGATTAGAGAGTAAGTGTAGATCGACCCAGGGGAGGTCTGCTCCATAGGGTGGCTGGCGGTAGTCGAAGGGCTGTACGGTGAGTCCAAAGCGTGCATAGAAGGCTAAGCGTCGCTCCGCCATCGGCGAATAGCCCGCTGGTTCGGCTTCGAGGACAATGGGATATTCGTCATCGTAGAGCTGTCCCAGCAGCTGGAGTACCTTACTGCCAAGGCCTTGTCCTCTTCGATTGGGATCAATGACAAGGTACTCAAAGTAATGGGATGAAGGTAACTCCCAGCCTACGACGAAGCCCACGACCTCGTCATCGGAGAGGATGAGCTGAGCTATATGTTCGCAGCGCTCTGGGCCGAAGAGCTGCGTCCACGGACGACGCTCTTCGGGAGGGAAGGCATCCTCATAGAGCTGTCGCAGATGTGCTGGGGGCTCTTGTCCCCAAGGTATAGGGTATAGCTCGATGGTAGGCATGACGGGTCAGCGGGAGTAGCGGCGTGGGAAGCGCAGGAGGATCGAGAGCAGTGCGCAGCCACCCATGATGAAGGGATAGTAGAGGTTGGGGACGATGTCCATAGGCGACACACCTGCGAGCTTCGAAGCAAGGAGGAGCTGTGCACCATAGGGGATGAGCCCCTGCACGAAGCAGGAGAAGGTGTCGAGGATACTCGCTGTCTTACGAGGATCGAGGCCGTACTGCTTCGTGATCTCACGGGATACCTTGCCTGTGGTGAGGATAGCGATCGTATTGTTCGCCGTGCAGAGGTTGGCCACAGAGACGAGGACGGCGATAGTCAGCTCAGCCCCACGCTTGCCACTGATGCCACGCGTGAGGTGCCTGAGGAGGTAATCGATACCGCCGTTGTAGCGGATGAGCTCGAGTACACCGCCCGCCATCAGTGTCACGATGATCAGCTCGCCCATGCCCGTGATACCACTGCCGAGAGCGCCTATCCAGTCCCAGGCGGGTAGCGCACCTGTACTCAGCCCGACAGCACCGCAGGCGATGATGCCGAGGGTGAGGACACCCAGCACGTTCATCCCAGCGACGGCTGCTACGAGGACAAGGAGGTAGGGGAGGGTGAGGAGGAAGGAGCCTTCGCCCGAGGGATGTACGGCAGGCAGCTCCAGCCCGACGACGAAGTAGAGGACGAGAGCGATGATGGCGGCTGGTAGGACGATGGCGATGTTCGCACGGAACTTATCCTTCATGCTACAGCCCTGCGTGCGGGTCGCTGCGATCGTCGTGTCGGAGATGAACGAGAGGTTGTCGCCGAAGAAGGCGCCCCCCGTGACGACGGCAGCTACATAGGCATTCGATAGCCCGAGGCTCTCACCGAGCCCGAGGGCGATGGGTACGAGGGCGATGACCGTGCCGACACTCGTGCCGATGGAGAGGGAGATGAAGCACGCCGCGATGAAGAGTCCTGGGAGGAGGAGCGAGGAGGGAGGAGCGAGAGGATGAGGTTCACGGTCGCATCAATGGCACCCATGCTCTTAGCACCTGTAGCGAAGGCACCAGCCAAGACGAAGATCCAGATCATCAGGAGGATATTCGGGTCGGAGGCGCCACGTGAGTACTGGCGGATACGCTCCTCGAGCTTGATGCCGCGGGTGATAGCGACGGCATAGATCGAGGCTGCGGTGAAGGCCACCGTGATGGGCATCTTATAGAAGTCCCCTGCACAAATCGAGGTCAGTAGATAGACGGCGAGGAATACGATGAGAGGGCTCAGACCGAACCAGCCCCATCGCTTCGGCGAAAATGTAGGGGTATCTTGCTGCATGCGGGAGGGAGTAAATGATGGAATGTACGTCGTGCAAATCCCTTGCACAGTGGTACAAAGGTACACATTCTATTCCGACTATCTGGCGGGTGAGTGCCTGCTAAATGCGCAGTGCCCCGCTCCTCAGATCGAGGGGTGGGGCACTGCGTAAGTGGTGCGCTCCGTGCGGAGCGCTAATCGTGAGAGATTATTGCAGGGCTGCAAAGAGCTCAGTGAGTGTCTTCAGCGAGTTTTCCTTCGAGTCGATCTTCAGGCTCATCTTACCATCGAGATTGGTGGCCGTGAAGCTCAGGGACTGGAGGACACGGAAGGCCTTGGCCTTCTTGCCGATGAACATCTGGAGCAGATCAGAGGTAGGAGCCGTCGTCAGGAGCTTCTTCAGGTCAATGTAGGAGAAGCTGTTGCCCTTCTTGAGCGAGCTGTAGTCGCTGTGCTTCGTGAAGTTCTCACCCGACGTCTTGAAGAGCAGTTCTCTACCCATACCGCCGTAGGCCATATAGGTCACACCATCTTGGTAGCCGAAGAAGAAGGGATCATCCGCATTACGATAGCGGTGCTCACCACCGTCCTTGACGTATCTGCCAGAGTGCTCCTTCTCAGCCTGCTGATAGAGCATGTCCACGAGCGTAGCATCCTTCGTCTTAAGGTAGCCTACGAGGCCGAAGTCCGACTGCTCCGCATTGATGTGGGGGAAGGTGAAGGCGATCTCCTCTCCGAGGGTGGGAGCGATAGCTTCGATATCGACGCCTTCCTCCTTGAGGTTCGAGAGCGCTTCCTTGAGACCAGGGAGCTTGCTGTAGTGCTCGAGGAGCTTCTGTGCGCTGAGCGAGGCTGCAGCGGTCATGTAGCTATCCTTGGGGAGGTACTTCACGAGGTCATCCTGTACGGACTTGGGAGAGACTTCTTCGGCGAGCTTCTTGAGCTTCTTGAGGATCTCCTTGTCTTCGCTACCATAGGTCATGGTACCCACGACTTCGCCCGTCTCGAAGGAGACTGAGTAGAGCATGTAGCACTTCTTCATATCAATGCCATCGAAGTTGGTGGCATCCGAAAGGCCTACAATGTTCTCAGTCATTGATTTGCCATAGCTGGAGTCCAGGAACTTTGCCATCGAGAGTACACCGCGGATATCGCCCTTCTGATCCTCGAGGTCACGGAAGGCAGGGGTAGCTACATAGCTCTTGTCCTTAGTCTGGCTGAGATACTGCTTAGCGAGCTGCTTCGTCTCTTCGATAGTCGACTCACTGGTATTGAGGGAGATGAAGGCCTTGTCATTGAAGGCGTAGAGCGTGACATTCCCTGAGACGTGGTAGGTAGAGATCGAGGGCTGGTGGGCTGTCGTGTCGCTGGTCTCTTCGATGACGTCGTACTCACTCTCATCGTATTCGACATCTTCGGGCTCGGAGGAGTCTTCGTCGATATCGAAGAAGATGCCGTCCTCAGCCTTGAGAGCTGTAGCATCCTCGTTGCGGAACTTACGGAGCTTATTCACACAGGCCTCGAGCTTACCCTTGTCATCGACACGCAGGAGGTAGCCGAGGCTGACCTTTTCGTTGGAGAAGAGGAAGAGGGGGCTCTTGAGGTCGATACCGCTCTTGCTGGGGTGTTGGATGAGTTCCTTGTAGTAGGCTTCGGCCTCCTCGCTATCGTTGAGCATCTCGGTGAGACGCTTCTGCAGCTCGCCATCCTTACTGTTGGTGACGCCGGCTTTCTTGGCCATAGACTTGAGGTCGAAGGAGCATACCGAGTAGGCATCAGCTGGCAGGGCATACTGGTAAGCTTGGTCCTTGCTACAGCTGGAGAGCCCGAGGGCAAGGACTGCTAAGAGGAGAAGGTAATGTTTGATTCGTTTCATAAGTCGCTATGATGTGTATTTAATTGGGGGCATCTACATACTGCAAATATAGGGATATATCCACAAAAGAGGCCGCTACGTGTGATCACTCTGCTGTTAGCTCAAACGGGCATTTCCCTCCTCCTATTATTATGGGAGCAAAGGATGTAGCTCTACCGAAGAGTAGAGCGGGAAAATGGGAGAGTGAAGGCGCTCCGTTAGAGATTGACATTCAGGAGTATATCGCTTCACTGCTCTGATGCTGTAGAGGAGGGGGATAGTGACCAGTACTGCTCACCGATCGGACCAGTACTGGTCGCATATATTGACCAGTACTACTTCGCTTCTTGACCAGTACTGGTCAATCGGCCGACCAGTACTGGTTCGTATCCCCTCGAGAGTGAGGGGCGGAAGCTGTGCCGAGTGCTGGCAGCTTGCTCTTGGATGCGCTTGCCCTCGAGATGAGGGTTAAAGCGCTTAGATGCACTACCTTTGTGGTATCATTCATCTCCTTACTACGAGCAGGGAGTCTCCCTGCTCGCTCTCGATCCTAAGCCAATGCATTGGACCCAACTCCTCTCTGATCGCCGTCTGGGTGCAGACCGCGCAGAGCGCCCCCAGTCGCGGGGCTGGGCACGAAGCGACTTCGAGCGGGACTATGACCGCTTAGTCTTCTCGCCTGCCTTCCGTCGCCTACAGAATAAGACGCAGGTCTTCCCCCTGCCTGGGAATATCTTCGTGCACAACCGCCTGACGCATAGCCTCGAGGTGAGCTGCCTCGGGCGCTCGCTGGGCAATATCGTCGGGGAGGTGCTCTCCGAGCGCTATCCCACCGATCGTGAGACGCCCTTCCGCTCGGGGATCAGTGCCATCGTCAGCGCTGCGTGTCTGGCACACGATATGGGGAATCCGCCCTTCGGACACAGCGGAGAGCGTGCGATCAGCGCTTACTTCGGCGAAGGCCCAGGGAAGCGCTGGGAGTCCTTGGTACGTGCCGAGGGCGGACGCTGGGAGGACTTCCTCTACTTTGAGGGGAATGCGAATGCCTTCCGTCTCCTGACGCATCAGTTCCGTGGTCGCCGTCCTGGGGGCTTCGCCCTGACGTATAGCACGGTAGCGAGCATCGTGAAGTATCCCTATAGTAGTCTCTTGGCAGGAGGGAAGAGTAAGTTCGGCTTCTTCGCCACCGAGGAGGAGACGATGAAGGAGGTCGCCACAGAGCTGGGCCTCGAGCGACGTACCGCCTCGGCACTGAGCTATGCGCGCCATCCGCTGGTCTACCTCGTGGAGGCTGCAGACGATATATGCTATCAGATTATGGATATCGAGGATGCAGCGAAGCTCCACATCCTGAGTCGTGAGGAGGCGCAGGAGCTGCTCTCGGCCTTCTTCTCCGAGGAGGAGCTGCGGGAGGTCCAGCAGGGCCTTCGGCATATCTCCGATCCCAACGAGCAGACGGCTTACCTGCGCTCCAAGGTCATCAACCTCCTGGTCGAGGAGGCTGCAGGTATCTTCCTCGATGCCGAGCAGGCGATCCTCGCGGGGACCTTCTCCGGTAGCCTCATCCATCACCTCGAGCCCCGCACGAAGGCTGCCTACGAGGCGTGTAGCCAGACAGCCTATGCCCGCATCTATCGCGCACGTGAGGTCGTCGACGTCGAGCTCGCAGGGCATCGTATCTTCACCGCCCTGCTGGATCAGCTCCTCGAGGCACAGCTTCACCCCGACTACCAGTACAGTCGCACGCTTCTCAGTCGCGTAAGTAGCCAGTATGAGATGGGGCAGCCCACGATGTACGGACGCATCCAGAGCACGCTGGACTATATCTCGGGGATGACGGATATCTATGCCCTCGACCTCTATCGCCGCATCACGGGGATGAACCTCCCTGCGGTCTAAGCACTCGCTTCTTCTCTTTGTAGCGCATATAAATAGGGTGTAGAGGCTATAATGACTACCTTTGCACCGTCATCCGACAATCCATATATATCTCCACGATATCATACATCCCATTATGTCTATCAATAAGCTATATCCCCTGACCTTCGAGCCTCTCTTGAAGGAAGTCATCTGGGGCGGCAGTGCTATCCGCCCATTCAAAGGCCTTACTCCCGACGATAAGAAGGTCGGTGAGAGCTGGGAAATCTCTCACGTCGACGACAATTACTCCGTCGTCGCAGCTGGCCCGCTCGCTGGGAAGAACCTCGACGAACTGATCCATACCTACGGCGAAGAGCTCGTTGGTAAGAGCGTCCTCGAGCGCTTCGGCCGTCGATTCCCCCTGCTCATCAAGTTCATCGATGCCCGCGACTACCTCTCTATCCAGGTGCATCCCGATGATGCCCTCGGCCTCAAGCGTCACAATTCCTTCGGGAAGACCGAGATGTGGTACGTCATCAACGCGACTCCAGGGGCTAAGCTCTATAGTGGCTTCGCCGTGCAGTCTTCGCCCGAGGACTACGTGCGCCGTATCGAAGAAGGCACCATCGTCGAGGCTCTCGCCGAGTACGAAGTGAATGCTGGTGATGTCTTCTTCCTTCCTGCAGGCCGTGTACACGCTATCGGCGCAGGCTGCTTCATCGCAGAGATCCAGCAGACCTCTAATATCACCTACCGTATCTACGACTATGATCGTACGGATGCTGCAGGCAACAAGCGTGAGCTTCACACCGAGCTGGCGAAGGATGCCATCGACTATCACCTCGAGGAGGACTACCGCACGGCTTACACGCCTCAGGTAGATGCTCCCGTAGAGCTGGTATCTTGCCGCTACTTCGAGACGAACCTCCTCGACCTCGATGCGCCACTCACTCGCGACTGGTCTAAGCTGGATAGCTTCGTCATCTACATCTGTATGGAGGGTGGCGTACGTCTGACGGATGCTGACGGCACGGTCGTCGAGCTGCATCAGGGCCAGAGCGTACTCGTCCCTGCTTCCAATCCTTCGCTCACCCTCACGCCTGTGGGCAAGGTCAAGCTCCTCGAGACCTACATCCCCGCAGCTAAGTAAGCTCTCACAGCTATGGCTAAGCGACTCTTCTACCGCATCAAGGAGGTGGCGCACCAGCTCGGTGAGCCCGTCTCGACGGTCCGCTACTGGGAGAGTGTCTTCCCGCAGGTATCGCCTCACATCTCGCCTAAGGGTGTGCGGCAGTACACCGAGCGGGATATCGAGACGCTACGCACCATACAGCTCCTCCTGCGAGAGAAGGGGATGACGATCGAGGGGGGCAAATGCCCAGCTTCGCGTCCGTCAGTCCTCCCTCGAGTCGCGCGCCGACACGCTGCTCCGCCTGCGGCAGATCCGTCAGCAGCTCGATGAGCTACGTAAGGCACTCGGCTAATCGCCCCTCACCGTAGTCTGCTGAATAGCCGATAAAAGTATAAGCCCGTGCTCCCACATCTGGGGGCACGGGCTTATGCTTTGTGGTGCTTAGTGGAGGCTATGCCTTAGCGAAGAGGCGTAGGCTGTGCACCTTGTGGCGGATGGATAGCGTATTGATGAGCGCTGTGATGAGGAAGATACCGACACCGATGAGGGCGGTCGTGCCAAGCCCTCCGCTTACTTCGTCAGAGAGCAGACGCTGGGCTGCCTCGATATAGTAGCCACGCGCATAGGCCACAGCGACGAGGCTAAGGCCGAGGACAGCGCACTGCACGAGGAGCGTCAGCGCGATGTAGGGGCGGATGACGGCACTACGCGTGTAGCCGAGCAGCAGGAGATCCTCGATCTGTCGTGTATTCTTCTGCAGGAGCAGGTATATCGAGAGTAGAAGCAGATAGACCGAGAGGGCGGAGATAAGTACCCCGATAGCTAAGACAAGCCCCGCGAGGGAGTCGCAGGAGGTACATTGATTCGCCCGATGCGAGGCGCTCGCCTTCGCTCTCATAGTGGTGGTCACGCAGGTAGAGCGTGATGGCTGGATCGGAAGGGCTCTTGACCTCGACGATGAGGCGTGTCGAGGGGGCTTCGGCACCTGGTGCCAAGCGTTCGTTCATCGCCTCGAGGAAGGGTAGGGGGACGAGTAGCGTATTGAGGCGGTTGGAGAAGCCTACGATACGGCCACGTAGCTGGACCTCTTCGCCAGCACCCGAGAGGTCGAGCTGGAGGGGAAGGCTACTCATCGTCGCCTCGGAGAGAAGGGGAAGGCCCTGGCTCTGCGCGAAGGCAGAGTTGTACAGCCCGAGGTAGTTGCGTGGGATGATGATCGGCACTTCATCGCTATTCGGGTCGTACTTCCAGTCCTCAGCCTTCACGTCGAGGAACTCTTCGGGTACGGCTTCGAAGAACATATACGTCGACATCCCGATGCCGAGCGTCAGGCCAGCCGACACGCGGAACTTCGAGGGGAGGAAGCGCCCGACACGCAGGGCAAAGTCTTGCTTCGATAGCTCTTCGATTTCGCTGGCGGAGAAACTGTTGCTCTTCTTCCCGCCGAAGAGCCCGCCGCGTACCTGCTTGCTGATGATGATGTAGTCACCCTTCATGAAGCGATCCTTCGCACCGAGGACACTCGTCGCATCTTGGTAGAACTGGCACCCGAGTAGGATGATCGCCATGCCGATGAGGTTGGCGACGAAGAAGCCGAAGAGCTGCAGTGGGCTGATATGACGGCTCAGCAGGCGTATGACAAGTCTATTCATAGGGCTATAGCTGGTAGGTGTGGTGATACTCCAGCGGTAGGTGCTTGCCTACGGAGGTGACGATGACGGAGGCGCCTTGGGCGGTGGCTTCGGCGGTGATGAGCCTGCGAGCGTACAGCCGTTCGCCTCATCGAGGTGGCTGATGGGCTCGTCGAGGAGGAGGAAGTCGAAGGGCTGACAGAGCGAGCGGATAGCGGCAAGGCGCTGCTGCTGCCCGAGGGATAGCAGGCGTGCAGGACTCTTGAGCTTGTCGGCGATACCGAGCGCCTCGAAGTAGCCCTCGATAGTCTGGCGGTCCTTGTGCCCTGTGAGTTGGTTCTTGATCCACACGTTGTCCCAAGCTGTTAGCTCGCCGAAGAGGCGCATATCCTGGAAGAGGAAGCTCAGAGACTCACGTCGGATGCGTCCCCAGGCCGAGGCGGAGAGTGTGCGGATATCTTGTCCGTCGAAGGCAATGCGCCCCGAGTAGTCGCCACGCCAGCCGTAGACGAAGCTACAGAAGGACGACTTACCAGCGCCGGAAGAGGCTTCTATGAGATAGTGCTTGCCCCGCTCGAGGCTGAGCTCCTGTCGCCAGACCTCGGAGACGAGATCGGTACGCTCACGGAAGACCTCGGGTAGGACTTGGGAGAGGGTGATTTGCTGCATGGAGAGATGGACTATACTTAGTCGCTTGTATTCTTGGGGGGGAGGGAAAATGCGGGTCTGTGCGACTGCACCCCCGTGATTATCAACGTGCAAGATATGGATTATCGGCTTATGATGCAAGAATAATGCTGTGGGGAGGGTGCTGCGACCCCATCACGGGGATTTTTCTTGACCAGCGGAGCAAAAATCGGTATTCCCGTGAGGAAAAAGGTCGATGCACGTAGAGCATTTCCTCTGTCTATGCACGTAGTCTTAAAGATTATGTACGTAAATCCGAAAGACCACGCACGTAGATTTTAGAGCCACGCACGTAGATCAAACTCATCAGCTATTCGTCAGCAACTTTTATTCGTACTCGTAGGAAATTATTCGCCTACTGCTTTCTGCTTTTCCTCTCCGAAGGGATGGGCCTCGAAGTGGCGCTACCGTATGATGCTTGAGCGCAAATAGTCTTATCTTGGTGGGGTAAAACGTGCGAGGCCCGAAGCATTTCTGCTTCGGGCCTCGTGCACATTTATGCTTGTAAGCTCGGCTTTAAGAGCGGCGCAGCACGCGAGCGTAGGCGAAGGACGTGATCAGGAAGTAGGCCAGAGCCTGTACCCACAGCGTGATGTACTGCGGTAGAATGTCGGAGAGCTGTGCGCCCATACTACTCACGGCGACGAAGGCTTGGACGCCTGGCGTCGAGGGGATGAGATAGCCCAGCGCACGCAGTGGCCCAGGGATAGCCGACAGAGGCCACGACAGCCCCGTGAGGAAGAGGAAGGGCACCGAGGTGAAGACCCAGAGGATCATCGCCTTCTCACGGTGGCGCGTCAGAAGACTGCAGCCGAGAGAGAAGAAGATCATCGCCAGGATCATCGGCAGGAAGAGCAGCACATAGGTCGTGAAGTCCGTCAGCTGTGGCAGGCCGAAGAGCCAGGGTGCGACGACCAGCGTGAAGAGCGACGTCATCGAGTAGAGGGTGAAGTAGCAGATCGCACGGCCTACGAGGAGGCGCATCACGCTGACGTAGTGCCCACCGACGTACTGTATAGGCGTGCTCAGCCCGCCACGCTCACGCTGCGTACCCGACATCATCGCGATGCCGATGAGGAGCGTCTGCTGGATGATGAGCACCAGTACCCCAGGCAGGAGGAAGCCTTGGAAGCCCCCTTGCGGGTTGTAGGGTACGACCCATTCGCTCTCGATGGGGCGCACGGAGATGCGTGTGGCTTCGCTTGAGGGGCCGTAGTGGCGTTCCGCTTCGATTTCGCGCCCCATCGTCAGCGCTACCTCGGTCGTCGCCAGAGAGAAGGCCTTGTAGTAGAGTGCGGAGACGAAGGTCGCATGCAGGTCGACGTGCGCTTGGCGCCCGCTCATCAGCATACGGTCGAAGTCCTCGGGGATAATCAAGATGCCGTAGGCACGCTCCTCCCCGATGAGGCGATAGGCCTCTGACTCCCCAGCGACATGAGCTACCACACGTACATCGGGCGAAGCATCGACACGGCGAATGAATTCGCGTGAGTGTGCCGTGTGGCTCTTGTCGATGACGACCAGTGGTGCCTCCCGCACGACTTCGCTCCCATAGAGGGCGGAGTAGAGGAAGGGATAGGCGAAGGGGACGACGAGGAAGAAGAGGATGGCCCCGCTGTCGGCGAAGATATGGCGGAACTCCCTGAGACAGACCTGCCAGAGGTCACTTATGCGGAGTCTGAGAGATCGGATGATATTCATAGAAGCATCAAGCGATATAGTCGACATTCAGGAGGTACTTCCTCAGACGAGGCAGCATGATGAGCGGCAGGAATATGAAGGCGAGTAGCCCGATATATTGGGGGAGCGAGTCGGCGAAGGGTGCCCCGATGAGCGCCTGATTGATCCCTATGCGGAAGTAGTAGCGCAGGGGGAAGATATAGGCCAGCGCCTGCATCGGTGCGATCATCGAGCTCACGGGAATACTCATCCCCGAGATCGAGAAGGATAGCATACCGAGGAGGCTACCGAGGCTCATACCCATGCGGAGCACGGGGATCAGCGAGATGAAGAAGATACCGAGGGCCTGAGCTGCCAGCACGAGGAAGAGCATGGCAAGCGCCATCGGTGCCCAGCCCGACTGCAGGGGATAGCCCATCCAGCCATAGAGGATGCCCTGGATGATCCAGCCCGAGAGGACGAAGAGGATGGTCTGCGGAAGGAGCTTGCCGATGAGTGCACGGCTCATCGAGCCCTTAGCCAGACGAAGCCATTCGCTTGCCGTACCACGCTTGATCTCCAGACCAATGCTGTACGAGGTGAGGAGCAGGATCATCAGCTGCAGGATACCAGGGAGGATCGTCGTGGTGAGGTAGGCCGAATAGTTCAGCCAAGGATTACTCATCACCTCATTGCGCACGACGATGGGCTGCACGGTAGCCATGATCTCCTCCATCGTCTTGCCCTTGGCTTGGCCGGTCTGAAGGCCGACTTTGGCCGAAGCAAGCTCGGAGAGCATCTTCATATCGCGGAAGGTGAAGCTCCCTGCCATCAGGTAGGCACTATTGGTATAATAGTGGAGCTTGGGCTGACGTGCCGATCCCGCACCCGCCTGCAGGCCGGAGGGGATGTGGAAGATCGCATAGACCTCCCCACGGCGCATCGCTTCGAGCGCCTCAGGCATCGAGGCAGCCTCGAGGACTACCTCAGAGCTCTGGAAGGCGTCGAGGCTACGTGTGAGGGCACGCGAGGTAGAGGTGTGGTCTTCGTCCACGACCGCTACGGGCATATTGGTCGGGAGTCCTCCGCCCATCATGTAGAGGAGCATGAGGGTGACCAAGAGCGGTGCCCCGAAGATGGCGAAGAGGTATATAGGGCGCGTCGAGAGGTAGCGGAGTTCGCGCCTCAGTACGGCACCCAGACCTGTCTTGGGGGTTGCCATCTTAGAGCTGACCCTTGTCCAGTACGATCGTCATACCCGCCAGCAGGCCTTCGACAGGCTGGGTGGGCTGAGCTGTTACTTCGAAGGTGCGCAGGTCGTGCTGGTCGCGAGGCTTCGTAGCCTTCCACGTAGCGTAGCTCCCCATGTCCTTCATCTTCGAGACAGTTAGCTCGACCTTCTTACCGCCGAGGGCGGGGATGGTGCCGTGGAGCTTGCTACCCTGACGCAGGCCCGCGAGCTTGTCTTCGCGTACGGCGAAGAGGACACGCACGGCGCGGTAGTCGGAGATGCTCATGATAGGAGCGCCCGTACCTACGAGCTCGCCCCTGATGAGGGTAGATCTCGGAGATGATACCGTCGATGGGAGCGATGAGCGCACCCTCCTTGAGGTAAGCATCGACCTCGGTGATAGCACCTGCAGCGCGCTCGACGAGGGCCTGTGCAGCCCACTTGTCTTCACGCTGAGCACCATTCATCGCCATGTCGTACTGGCTGCGAGCAGCACGCTCGGTAGCGCGCATAGCGTTGAGCTGGGCGGTGGCTTCGTCGTACTTCTGTGCGGGGAGGACGCCTTCTTTGTAGAGGCGCTCGACGCGCTCGAAGCTCTTCTCTGCGACCTCGAGGCCAGCCTTAGCCTTCTGCCACATCTCGTAGGCGCCTTCCTTCTGTTCCTTACGAGCACCAGCCTGTGCCTTCTGGCTTTGGGCTTCGGCAGCGGACTTAGCGGCCTGAGCCTGCTCGAGCTTAGCGAGGACTTCGGGCGAATAGATGCGTACAAGGGTGTCGCCACGATGCACGCTCTGGCCTTCGCTGACGAGGAACTCAGTGATACGACCTGGGACCTTGCCCGCGATGCGTACTTCATCGACCTCTACTTGGCCGGTGATGATATCCTCCTTCTCACCGAAGAAGATGAAGCCAGAGAGGGCTAAGAGGACCATAGCTACGACGACGATACCGACGCCGAAGATGATACTTTTCTTGGATGATGCATTGGCAGCCTCGTTCTGCGTGGGCTGCTGGGTGGGTTGAGTACTCATTGTTTTATAGGGCAAGGATATTCTTCAGTTTGCTTTCGGAGAGGAGGACGCGGATCTGCGCGTCGATGAGGCTGTCTTGTGCGCTCATCCAGGCGGTTTGTGCCATGGTGTAGTTGAGTAGGGGGATGACGCCTTCCTTGTAGCCGACTTCGGCGTAGCGCAGGTTCTCACGTGCCATCTCGACAGCCTTGAGAGCCGTCTCATAGGCACGGCGAGCATCGTCAGCTGTGCGGATTGCCTGCTTCATCTGTAGGGTGATCTTACTACGGGCTTCGGCGAGCTCGAGCTGCTTGACGCGGTGCTCGGCCTTAGCCTGACGACGGCGGAAGGAGCCTGAGAAGAGGTCGGAGATGGGTACCTGCAGCATGGCACCGAGGTAATACTGTCCGCCAAATTCCTTCTTCGAGCCATTGAAGCTATTGGGATTCGTAGCCGAATAGCTGGCGAAGCCGTAGACCTTAGGCAGGAGCTCTGCCGTCTCCATACGCACGCGCTTGCTATAGATGGTGTCGACCATACGCAGGGAGCGCACTTCGCTACGGCGCTCGACGGCGGCGGGAAGGTCCTCTGCCTGCAGGCGCTCAGTAGGAGCGGGGAGGGCAAGCTCGATCTGTCCTTCGTCTGCCAGATGGATGTCAGCAGAGGACTCCAGCCCGCAGAGGTCAGCCAGGAGCATCTTCGAGAGCTCGAGACCATTCTGTACCTGACTGCGCTTGACCTCGGCTTCACTGAGCTTCGTACGGACGGAGAGGCCGTCGGCCTTCGTCGCTACACCAGCTGCGATGGAGGCATCTACGTCATGCACGGTCTGCGTCAGTAGGGTCACGAGCTGGTCAAGTAAGCGGGACTTGCTGTCGAGGGAGATGATCTGCCAATAGGTCTCATCGACCTTCATCTCGATCTCCGTGGCAGCGGTCTCACGGAGGTTGCCCTGGAGCTGCTCGGCGAGAGAGGCCATCTGGTAGCCCGTGGTGATCTTACCACCGAGGTAGATGGGCTGGATGGCGGTGACGTTGGCTACCCATACGTTGCGCAGGTCGACGGTGCCGAGGTGGCGCAGACGATCGGGGATGAGGAAGTTGAAGGAGCCAAGAGGCTTGTCCCAGTCGATGAGGTGGAATTCCTTCTGCATGTGCAGGTAGGCTCCGCGAGCCGTCACCTGAGGGAAGAACTTTGTGAAGACCTCTTGCTTACGGGCGTGGGCAGCTTCGCGCTCAGCGTCCTTCTGCTGGAGCACCCGGCTGTGGGTCTTGGCCATTTCGCGGCACTCGTCGAGGGTGAGCTTCTCTTTGGGCAGAGAGTAGCGACGTGCTGGCCACGAGCCCTGTGAGGAGGAGGGCTATACGCTTGGTGCGTACTGATAAACGTAGATCCATTATAGCTATTTCTTATTCTTACTTAGTCTTGGGAGGGCTCGCGCTTGATCTGGCAGGTGATGCGGCCGAGCGCTTGGCGGATATTTTTCTTTGGGTGCATGATGATCTTCGCAGGCTGGAGGGTCGCTTCGGTGACCTCCTCGGGGGTGTTCATCAGCTTGCCTTGGACGAAAGGCATGAGTGTGCCTATCTCTCCAAGGTCGACGCCGACGCCTTGCTCGAAGCTCGTGCATACGACCTCGGCGAAGGCATGCAGAGCAGACTCTACATCGATGCGGGAGAGCGAACAGATATTGCTGATCTGCTCCATCACTTGGTCGATGCTTAGCTTCTCGCGCTTCGTGGGGTAGGCGTAGTAAAGCGTCTTGCCGGCGCGAAGGCCCTGCTTAGATACCTTACTCTTTATCTCAAGAGTCATCATATTTCTTATCGTTTTTATGGGTGACCTATGTGTGGTGAATAAAATCACCTTACATAGGTAGTTTGTAATGCAAAGTTAGGTAATAAAATGTTATCAGCCAAATATTCATTGCTTTTCCCCCACATATAATCTTATTCATCAAGGAAGATGAGCTTGTCTTTGCTGAGGGAAAAAGCTCCCACGGCGTAGTGGTAGAGCCGCGAACGAGTATAGCATTACTTCTATCTACGTGCCTGGATCTAAATCTACGCACGTGGATCTTAGAGTTTACGCACGTGGATGATAAATCTACCCGCGTAGATAAAGGAAATACACTACGTGTGAGAGATGATATCCCTATTACGATCTCATCATATCTCTATTGCTATCCCACTATTTCTATAGGCATGCATAGCGGGTAATTGTAGTGGAAGATACCGCTTGGCTGAGGGGAGACCGACGTGAATTAGCTGATAAAGGTGATTAAATTTCGGCTTTTTAATGGCTTGAAAAAGAGGTGTAAGTGCCTGAATGAATGTAGGTAGGGTAGTGTGTTCTCAAGAGCTTTACCTTCTAATTTAGTTGTGTCGTGTGCGATGTATTCGAAAACTTGTATTACACTTTGTAGTGTAAACAGATCATCAGCTATAAGGAAGGAATAGACTCTAATGAAGGGGGCAGTCTTATCGAACTGCTCGATACCTCTTGCTTTCTCGCTAAGTAGCTCTAAGGAGCACCCCGATACTCTTACTCCCTGTAGCACTTCACATTAAATAGATTCAGCTATGTCAATCAAGGTTTTATACACGACCTCGGCTCGTGTCGAAGGTGGCCGCCGCGAAGGCCACGCAGTAAGTAATGATGGTGTACTCGATGTACAGCTTCGCTCACCCAAGGAACTCGGTGGTCAGGGCGGTGGTACCAACCCCGAGCAACTCTTTGCAGCTGGCTATGCCGCCTGCTTTGATAGCGCCCTTGGACTCGTCCTGCGCCAGAGCAAGCTCCGTGCGAAGACGGCCGTCACCGCAGAGGTCAGCCTCGGCGAGAATGGTGAAGGTGGCTTCGGCCTCGCTGTCAAGCTCCGTGTCGAGGTCGATGGTATCGATCGTGAGGCTGCACAGCAGGCTATGGAGCGTGCCCATCAGGTATGCCCCTACTCCAACGCGACGCGCGGTAACATCGATGTAACTCTCGAGCTCATTTGATGCCCGCTACGCTCCCGACGAGCAAGACGCAGCACGCCTTTCGTATCCTCCTTGGGCTCTTCCTCCTCTATGCGGGGATCAGCCACATGACCTTCCGCCGTGCGGACTTTGTGGCGCAGGTGCCCGACTGGCTCACGATGAGCAAGGACTTCGTCGTGCTGGCCTCGGGTGTCGTCGAGATGCTCTTAGGGCTCTCGCTCGTGGTGCTCTATCGTCAGCGTGTGTGGGTCGGGCTGGTTGTAGCGATCTTCTTCGTGGCGATCTTCCCTGGCAACATCCATCAGTACACGGAGGGGATCAGCGCCTTCGGGCTCGATACGGATGCGAAGCGCTTGGTGCGCCTCTTCTTCCAGCCACTGCTGGTCCTCTGGGCTCTGTGGTCCACAGGCGCTCTCAAGTCACTATGCCAGCGCTCTAAGTGCTAAGCCCTATCTCTCAACTCTAATCTACGGCGTAGCCCATAGGTGCCGACGGAGTAGCCTCCCTCGGTGTCTATGGGGTGCGCGCTCTTCGAAGATATATACATCGCATGTCCTCATCTTCACTCCTTCTGGAGGATCAGCTTTGCTTCCGCTTCTACACGGTCGTCCGACTGATCACACGCCTCTACCAGCCTTATCTCGATCGTCTGGGGCTGACCTATCCGCAGTATCTGGTCTTGCTCGTCCTGTGGGAGCAGGACGGGGTGCCCCTCAGTCACATCGTAGATCGTCTGGGGCTGAATACGAATACGCTCACGCCTCTGCTGAAGCGCCTCGAGGCGGCGGGCTTCGTCACGCGTACGCGTGGTACGGTCGATAGTCGGCAGGTGATCCTCTGTCTCACACCTCAGGCGAAGGCCTTGCGTGAGGAGGCTGAGGATATCCCCTCGCTCTTCTCCTGCAAGCTGCGAGATGCAGGCTGTGCCGAGAGCGAACTATCGGCACTCCGTGAGCAGCTCGATCATCTGATCTCACTCTTGGAGACCGTCACTCAGTCCGCAGGAGCATAGCTCCTCTTCTCAATAGAGATAGCACCCGCCCCACACCGTAAGCCTGATGGCTCGTGGTGTGGGGCGGGGTGCTTTGTATGGATTATGGGGCGGAGTGGGGCGCGCTTACTTGCGGTAGTCCTGCTCGATGTAGTCGATGAAGGCCTTGTTCACCAGGTGCGAACCGCCAGCGGTGGGGTAGTTGCCGCTGAAGTACCAGTCACCAGGGTGCCCAGGGATCGCCGTGTGCAGACCCTCCAGGCTCTGGAAGACCAGCTCAACCTCGGCCTTGGTGTCTATGGGACGAAGGAGCTCGACCATCTTGCGGGAGATCTCTTCGGGCGAGAAGGGAGCGTAGATGGCCTTGACGACATTCTCCACGTGCTCGTTGTGCGAGACGCTCTCCAGCTCACGCGCCTTCTGATACTGCTCCTCGAGGAGGTACTGCATATCTCGCTCTTCGATGAGGGCGATAGCGGCACGGAAGGCGATGAACTCCTTCATCTTGCTCATGTCGATGCCGTAGTAGTCGGGGTAGCGGACCTGTGGGCAGCTCGAGACGATGACGATCTTCTTCGGGCCGAGGCGGTCGAGGATCCCGATGATACTCTGGCGAAGGGTCGTCCCACGCACGATGCTGTCGTCGATGACGACGAGGTTGTCCACGCCACGCTCTACGGTGCCGTAGGTGATGTCGTAGACGTGTGCTGCGAGCTCATTGCGGCTCTTCCCCTCGGAGATGAAGGTGCGGAGCTTGATGTCCTTGATAGCGACCTTCTCCGTGCGGACGCGTGCGGAGAGGATCTCACGCAGCGCTTCGTCGGAGAGCGAAGGCGTGCTCTTGATCTGTCGGAGCTTCTCTTCGGTGAGGTGCTTGTCCATACCCTCGATCATACCATAGTAAGCGACTTCGGCCGTGTTGGGGATGAAGGAGAAGACCGAGTGGCGTAGGTCGCCACCGATGGCACGGAGGATGGCGGGCGTGAGCTGCTCACCGAGAGCCTTACGCTCGCGGTAGATGTCGACGTCACTACCTCGGGAGAAGTAGATGCGCTCGAAGCTACAAGCCTGATCCCGCTTAGGCTGGATGATCTGCTCGGTGCGGACCTCGGCAGCGCGATTGACGAGGATAGCTTGCCCTGGGCAAAGCTCGGTGATCTGCTCGGCAGGGACGTTCATCACCGTCTGGATGACGGGGCGCTCAGAGGCCAAGACGACGACTTCATCATCGATATAGTAGAAGGCTGGACGGATGCCGTGGGGGTCGCGCATGGCGTAGGTCTCGCCGCTACCCGTCTCACCACACATGACGAAGCCCCCGTCCCAGAGGGGGGCACACTGGCGCAGGACGTTCGCCAGATCGATGCGCTCCTCGATGTAGTGCGTGATATCCATGCCCGTGAGGCCGTGGGTACGACTCTCGTTGAAGAGGCGCTCGACTTCGCGGTCAAGGCGATGCCCGAGCTGCTCCAGGAGGATATGCATATCGGAGACGTGGCGGGGATGCTGGCCGACAGAGGTAATGGCGTCGAAGACGTTGGTGACGTTCGTGAGGTTGAAGTTACCGCAGATGGAGAGGCACTTAGCGCGCCAGTTGCTGCGGCGGATCATGGGGTGCACGTAGGTCAGGCCACTCTTGCCCGTCGTGCTATAGCGCAGGTGTCCCATGAGGCAGGAGCCTGCGAAGGGTAGGTAGCGCTCGGCATAGGCTGCATCGGCGAGCTTCTCTGTGGGGACGTCAGCGAAGGAGGCGTAGACGGAGTTGAAGATCTCTTGGATGGCGGAGGCACCTTCGGCGCGCTCGCGGAAGAGATATTCGTCACCAGGAGCCGCGTGGAGCTTGACGACAGCGAGCCCAGCACCTTCCTGACCACGGTTGTGCTGCTTCTCCATGAGGAGATAGAGCTTATTGAGGCCATACATCCAGGTGCCATACTTCTCTTGGTAGTAGGCGAGGGGCTTACGCAGGCGGATCATCGCCACGCCACATTCGTGCTTGAGGGGTTCCATTGAGTGAAGGGATAAATCTATGGAGTCGGTATAGAGGAAAGAAGTAAAGATGCGCATGCCTCCCTCAGCGGGGAGTATGCGCATCTTTGACTTATCTATTTGTGCATAGGAGGGTGCGGAGGATTAGCGCTTGCCTTGCTTCTGGGCTTTGCGCTGCTGCTCCTGCTGGAGGCGCTGAGCTTCCTCGAGGCGCTGCATCCACTTAGACTTCTTGCGGGGCTTCTTCTTGTTCTCTTCGAGCTGGCGGAGGAGCTTGTCCTCGTTGAGCGTCCAGCGGAAGGCGAAGTACTGCAGGATGGTGATGAGCGTGGAGACGAAGTAGTAGTAGCTAAGACCCGAGGCGTTCTGGTTGAACATGAAGAAGAACATGATCGCCATGATATAGGGCATGGTCTTCATGCCGGCCATACCTTCGCCCGAGGGGCTCTGATTCATCGTGTAGCGCGTGTAGAGGATGTTCGTCACCGTCATCAGCACGCAGAAGAGGCTCAGGTGGTTGCCCAGGAGGGACGAGATGAGGGGGATGTTTGCATTCCACGAGATGACGGCATCATAGGTAGAGAGGTCATCAGCCCAGAGGAAGCCCTGTCCGCGCAGTAGGATGGAGGTAGGGAAGTACATGTACAGCGCGATGAGGAAGGGCATCTGCAGCAGCATAGGCAGACAGCCGCTCATCGGGCTGGCACCAGCAGAGCGATAGAGATTCATCGTCTCGGTCTGACGCTTCATCATCTGATCTTGCTCCTTGCCGGGGTACTTAGCGTTGATGGCCTCGATCTGAGGACGCAGCACACGCATCTTCGCCTGCGACATGTAGCTCTTGTAGGTGAAGGGCCAGAGAAGCATCTTGATGAAGAGCGTCATCAAGAGGATGATGATACCCCAGTTCGACAGGAAGCCAGAGAGGAAGGTCACCACGGGGATGATCAGATACTGGTTGATCCAGCGGAAGACGCTCATACCGAGGTAGACGAGGTGGTCGAGGTGCAGGGCGTTTGCCTTGTCGACACCTTCGTCATAGCCCTTCAAGAGGTCGTAGTCATTAGGACCGAAGAAGAACATAAAGGGCACGACGGTCTCCGTCTCCTTGACAGAGATAGGGAAGGTCCCCTTGAAGTCGCCGGAGCGGACGTAGCCGCTACCTTCGCCCTCGGTCTTGAGGGTAAGCTTATTATCCTTGAAGCCCGTAGCCGAAGCGATCAGTACGGAGCTGAAGTACTTGTCCTTGAAGGCAACCCAGCGCAGCGTCTCTTGGATGTCTTCGCTGGCTTCGCTGGTCGTCTCGAGGCGGTCTACATCGCCCTGAGGGTAGTGGTAGTAGATACCGCTATACTGCCCCTCGAACTTCCAGGACTGCTCCTGCTGGGGGATGCGCTGGCGCCACTCGATATCCTGTAGCGCAATATTGACGGGGAGGAAGCGACGAAGCTCGTGACCGCGGATGGTGAAGTCTACGCGGTAGTCGGAGCTGCGGAGCTTATATACGTAGTCAAGGTAAGCTGACTCGTCGAGCTGCATACGCAGGGTAGCAGTGGAGTCGGTAGCTTCGATGATGTCGAAGTTGGCATCAGCCGTGCTCACCATACGGTTGTCGAGCGTGCGCAGGGGGAGGTCCAGACGCGTGTCGCCCTTACGGAAGAGATGTACGGGCTTCTTCGACTGGTCGAGGTAGTCTGCGAGTACGGCTTCGACAGGGGCACCACCACGGGTAGAGATAGAGAGTGTGAGCTTCTCGTTCTTCAGTACGATGATCTTCTCTTCCTTAGCCTGCTGGTAAGGGGCGAGGATGGGAGCACCCGTGCTGTCGAGGGCGGCGGTGTCAGCCGTGGCCTGTGGGGTAGCGGGCTGCTGAGCTACGACGTGGGTGGTATCCGCTGGTGGCGGTGTCTGCTGAGTCGGGTCGGGCTTGCTGAACCAGGTGAACCCGATGAGTACGGCCCCAATGAGTAGGGCTCCGATGAGTGTATTCTTATCCATTAATCTATACTATGCCTCCACACGCACCGGTGGTGCTGGAGACGATGTGATACAGTCGCGGGGGGCTGTTCTTAGCCCTGATGGCGCTCGGCACCATGCTTGATCGCTTCCTTCACGAAGGCGAGGAAGAGCGGGCTGGGGTGGAGTACCGTGCTGCGGTACTCGGGGTGATACTGCACGCCGACATACCAAGGATGTCCGCTGAGCTCTACCGTCTCGACGAGCCCCGTGTCAGGGTTCTCCCCTGCACAAATCATGCCAGCTGCTTCGTAAGCCTCGCGATACTGGCTGTTGAACTCGAAGCGGTGGCGGTGACGCTCACGGATGAAGTCCGAGCCGTAGGCGGCAGCAATCTTCGACCCTGGGCGCAGTACGCAGTCGTAGCCCCCAAGACGCATCGAGCCTCCGAGGTCGGAGATGCTCTTCTGCTCTTCCATGAGGTCGACGACCTTGTGTGTGGTCGAGGGGTCAATCTCCGTGGTGTGGGCATCACTCCAGCCCAAGACGTTGCGGGCAAACTCGATGACCATGCACTGCATACCGAGACAGATACCCAGCGTGGGGATGCCGTGCTCGCGGGTATAGCGCAGGGCGACGAACTTCCCATCGACACCGCGGGAGCCGAAGCCCGGAGCTACGACGACGCCATCGACACCACCCAGCAGTTCGGCTACATTCTCCTCAGAGACCTTCTCGCTGTGTACCGAGATGAGGCGGAGCTTGCGGCCGCTGTAGGTAGCAGACTGCAGGAGCGCTTCGTCGATGGACTTGTAGGCATCCTGTAGCTCGACGTACTTACCGACGAGGGCGATGGTGACGACATCCTTGGCTTCTTCGCGCAGGGCGAGGAACTTCTTCCACTCCTTCAGCTCGGGCTTAGCCTCGGGCGTGATACCGCTCTTCTTGAGCACGATCTCATCGAGATGCTGATCGCCGAGTGCCAAGGGGACCTGATAGATGGTGGGGACGTCGACGCTCTGCACGACGGACTCTGCTGAGACATTACAGAAGAGTGCGACCTTGCGGAGGATGTCGCTGCTGAGCGTGTGCTCGGTGCGCAGGACGAGGATATCGGGCTGGATACCGACCTCCTGGAGCTGCTTGACGGAGTGCTGGGTGGGCTTGGTCTTCACTTCGCCCGCCGCAGCGATATAGGGGACGTAGGTCAGGTGGACGCACAGGCAGTTCTGCCCGAGCTCCCACTTGAGCTGTCGTACACTTTCGAGGAAGGGGAGAGACTCGATATCGCCGACGGTACCACCGATCTCGGTGATGACGAAGTCGTACTGCTTCTTGAGGCCAAGGAGCTTGACGTTGCGCTTGATCTCGTCGGTGATATGGGGGATGACCTGTACGGTCTTGCCGAGGTAGTCACCCTTACGCTCCTTGCGGATGACGTTTTGGTAGATACGCCCAGTGGTGATGTTGTTGGCTCGTGAGGTCGCTATGTCGAGGAAGCGCTCATAGTGTCCGAGGTCCAGGTCGGCTTCGTGCCCGTCATCGGTGACATAGCATTCGCCGTGCTCGTAGGGATTGAGGGTGCCTGGGTCAATGTTGATGTAGGGGTCGAACTTCTGTATCGTGACACTGTAGCCACGTGCCTGTAGGAGCTTGCCGAGAGAGGCAGCTACGATCCCCTTGCCTAAGGAAGAGACGACGCCCCCCGTGACGAAGATGTACTTTGTTTCCACTATGCGCTATTATATATCGGATGAAGCGTACTCCAGCTATGGCCACACGCCCCTTGCCTTGCAGGGGTAGGGACGAGCTGATAAGTACTCCACCCAAGTTACCTGCAAAGATACGCTTTTTACCCGCTATGCCCTCCGCTTTAGAAGCGGAAGCCAATGGACACGCCCATATCGAAGAGGTCAGCTACGTATTTGATGTTCGAGACCTTCACCTTGGGCTGCGCCTCATCGAATCTAAACACAGCGTTATTGCCCCTGCTATGGAGGCTCTCTTGAACGGCTTCTTTGACCTCTGCATGGCTAACTGCAGGGGTGTAGGTCCCAGAGAAGCTCCCACGTGTATAGCCACGTCCGGCGCCGAGGATGTGCCAGTCTAAGACGATGTTCTTCCGTCGTCCGAAGAGCCACTGTGCCCCGATGCTGAGGCCGTAGCTGTGTGTCGTGGCCTGACCGTCGTAGTCAACACTGACGTATTGGCGTTCGTTGCCTACTTGCTTATAAAGAGAATGTAGATGCTGGTGCGTAAACTCACTATGCTGGAGTCTGTAGTGCGCCTGTATGTAGAAGCCATGTCCAAAGCCTCCATTGAGATACCATCTCACCTGGGGCGAGATGGCTATATATCTCGGTTGCTCGGGCGAGAGGATGGCAGAGTTGCTGAGTGCATAGCTCTGGAAGTGGAAGGCTCCTGACTGCGTCCCTGTAGCACCCTCAGGGGTGAAGTAGAGCCCCAACTGGCCACTGACCCCACGGGCAAAGAGGCGCTCGACCTGGAGGTTGAGCTTCCCTACGGCCACGCTCAAGGGATTGGTCTTGACGATGGTCCTCCCATCAAGGAGCGAGTAGAGCTGGGTAGGGTCGGGCTTGGGTGCTTCTTGTGCCAGCATGGGTAGTGTGCCGAGGCTAAGCATAAGGGTAGTAAGTATCTTTCGCATAAATATGTAGAGACGGTAGGGGCTTTGTACCCCAGCTGAATAATGAATTCGTTAGAAGCGGAAGCCGATGGAGAGCCCCATGTCAAGGATATAGGACTGGTACTTAATCTTTGATACCGTGACCTTCGGCTGTGTGGCATCAAAGGAGAACTCAGTGCCCTCTCCTTCGTTAGGGAGCTCTTCGCGGATACGCTCTGTGAAGCTCTGCTGGTCGATGCCAGGGGTATAGCTCCCTGTGAGCTTGCCTCGGACGAAGCCACGGCCGATCCCAGCGATGTACCAGTCTAAGACGACATTCTTTCTCCGGCCAAAGAGCCACTGTGCCCCGACGCCAAAGCCGAAGCCATGCATCGTAGCTTGGCCATCATATACGAGAGTAAATTCAGGTGTATTACTGCCAATTAGAGTGCGGTGCGAGCTGATCTCTTGGTTGGTAAACTGAGTGTGCTGGTAGTGATAATACGCCTGCATATAGAAGCCATATCCCAAGCCATCATTGAGATACCATCGTACTTGCGGCACGACAGCGACATACTTGGGCTGGAAGGAGTAGAGGGCTATACTACTCGTCACCGAAGTGATGTCGTGGAAAGCTCCGAACTGTCGCCCTTGATTGGCCTTAGGAGAGGCGAAGACGGAGAACTGTGCGCTAAGCCCATCGGTAATGATGCGCTCGACCTTGAGGTTGAGGTTCCCGAAGATGTCGCTGAAGGGATTGGTCTTGATGATGGTCTTCCCATCGAGGAGCGAATAGACCTGTGTGGGGTCAGGCTTGGGGGCTTCTTGTGCCAGCACGGGTAGTGTGCCGAGAGCAAAGAGCAGGGGAGTAAGTCTCTTGATCATGATGGATAGAGGTATAGATCGTGTCGTATTGTACCGCTAAATTAGTGGATTTCATGGAATTTGTCTGCAGGTATTTGTCGTGGCGTAAGTCGTAGGGGGAAAGAGCATTGCGGGGGAGGGGAAATGAACCAGTACTGGTCACTGATGTGATCAGTACTGGTCGTGCTTCGGACCAGTACTGGTAACTAATGGTGACCAGTACTACTTCGCTCGGTGACCAGTACTGGTTGCTTTTACCTCAAGATACGATGAGCTGGCAGAGGGCTGTGAGCACTCTGCGAAGTCTTGGCTAAAAGAGAAGGTGGGGTTATTCCTCGGGGAGGAGCGGTTCACCGAGGTCGTGTAGACCTTCGATGAGGTAGGGGCGTGTGATGTCCCGTGGCTTGAGGATCCCCCGATCCCAAGTGATGAGGTCGATGTCCACGGGGATGGCTTCGGGGTGCTTCTTGCGCTGCTCGGGGGTACGACCCGTGCGACGCTCCAGTGCCTTGAGCTGTGCGGCAAAGGTCTCCAGCTCCATGCTTGTCTCCCCTACGGCTACTTGGTCCGTGAAGAGCGCATCGGAGAGTCCAAAGCTGATGGGGGCAGATTCGCGAGCTGGGGAGAAGGTGAGGCGCTCCAGCCCGAGACTGCGGAGCCCCGCTTGGGCCAGAGAGAGGTGTTTCTGTGGCTCACTATTAGAGCCCAAGGTCAAGACAAAGCGATGGAGCTTCATGGTCACTTGCTGTCGGTATGCTGGGTGTGTACAGAGGCCTCGTGGATCGAGCTGAAGAGCTCCCTGAGGAAGCCTTCGTCCAGTCCCAAGGTACGGCCCTGCGATAAGCGGTCCTCCAGCAGACTGCGGTAGCGGTCGGGCTGTACGATGGGCAGGTGGGCGCTGGCCTTGATGTGCCCGATCTCTTCGGAGACGATCATACGCTCCCGAAGCAGGAGCAGGAGTTCGGCATCGATGTGGTCGATCTTCTCCCGTAGCCCGCTGAGCATGCGGTCATCGGTCGGGTGGGCAGGGCGGAGATCCAGCTGGGAGAGGAGGGTGATGAGGTCGGCTGGAGTGAGCTGCTGCGCGGCATCGCTCCAAGCACTCTCGGGCTCGGGGTGCGTCTCGACCATCAGGCCGGAGAAGTTCATCTCCAGCCCCATACGGCTGACCAGCGGTACGAGGTCTCGGCGCCCAGCGATGTGGCTGGGGTCAACGAGGATCGTAAGCTCGGGGTGACGACGGCGTAGCTCGATGGGGATTTGCCAGAGGGGCGCATTGCGATAGAGCCCCTTGGCGTAGGTGCTGAAGCCGCGGTGTATAGCCCTATCTGAGGGATGCCTGCTTGGTAGAGGCGCAGGAGGGCGCCTTCCCACAGCTCGATATCGGGGTTGAGTGGGTTCTTCACCAGTACGGTGACGCGCTCTCCGCTGAGGGCTTCGGCAAGCTCTGCCATGGCAAAGGGGCTTGTCGTCGTGCGTGCTCCAATCCAGAAGGTATCCAGCCCAGCAGCGAGTGCTTCCTCCACATGGCTGGCGGAGGCCACTTCGGTGGCGACCTGCATACCCAGCTCGCGCTCGACGCGCTGGAGCCAAGGCAGGCCTTCGCTACCTACTCCCTCGAAGGAGCCCGGGCGTGTGCGGGGCTTCCACAGGCTGGCACGGAAGAGGCGGATACCTCGGGCACGCAGCGCCTCGGCTGTCGCGAGGGTCTGTGCTTCGGTCTCGGCACTACAAGGGCCAGCAAAGACTATATAAGGGAAGGGAGAGGGATGACGGAGGGCGAGTGGGCGGAAGGGGGAGGCTTGCATGGGCGAGCGAGTGAGGGGCTGGGACTACGCTTGGGGCTCTGCGCCGAGCTCTTCGATGAGACGGAGCATAGAGCGATAGAGGACGGAGTGCCAGGGGGTGGGTCTTCTGCGAGAGCAGGTCGTTGTGCCAGAGGAGCGTGAGCTCACCATTGTATCGAGCTGTCGTCCGGATGAGGTCGTGTGCGATGCGCTCGGCTTCATCTTGCTCCAGCGCCATGTAGCGCTGATCACTCAGCGTCAGGTCGCGCAGCGCGAGAGGGTGGAGGATGAGCTCTGTCAGAAGGCGGGTATTGGGATTGATGAACTTCACCGGACGGCAGGTGCCGAGGCGGAAGCCGACGACATCGGCGTAGCCCATCGAGTAATCATTACGGAAGCCCGAGACGTAGGCCTGAAGGAGGTCCTCGGGCTCGCACGAGGTGAGCTATTGTGTCGCAGGCCACGGGGACGCTGACGGAAAGCCTTCTCGAACTGATGGCGCTCCTTGCTAATGAGCTCCGACTGGTGCCCCGCGGCATAGCTGCACTGGAGCGCCAAGAGTACCTTGTGCTTGGCGGCTATCGAGAGGACACGACGGAGGTAGAGGGAGTGGAGGCTGTAGTAAGGCTTATCCAGCGGGTGGTGCGAGGGCATTCGGATGAAGAGGAAGATATCCGATCTATCCCTACCCAAGCTATCGCAGGTATTACGATCCCACTGGAGGAACTTGGGGAAGGTGAAGTAGTCGTCCTCGACATCTGCCGAGAAGCTAAGGCGTGCTGCCTCTAAGGGACTCTTCTTCTGCTTGAGCCACGCACGCAGGAAGCTTCTCCAGCCACGATAGTTGTATGGGCGGGAGAGGTCGTGGGTGAGGTTGACTCTACTGAAGGTCTGGGGACGCTCCTCGAGGCGCAGGTTGTGGCGCTCAGCGATCCCCGTCTCGAGGAGGATCTGTCTGAGAGCCTCGCCGTACTCGTCGATGATGGGGCGGTGCAGGAAGCCTGCTCGATAGGGGAGCGAACTCTTCCCAGGGAAGCGCCCATAGGAGTCGCGCTCACTACGTCGGCATATCTCCTCATAGCGGGAGATGAGGAAGTAGGTCGAGGCGAGTAGGTCGGCATGGATGATGAGCTGACTCCCGTCAGCGCTCCACTCCTCTCGGGGCTCGCCGAAGAGTAGCGGGATCCCTCGCCATGTCTTCAGCGGGAGGGTGGGCATAGACTCCTCGGTGCCGTAGACATCCATCTTGAAGAAGCCCGAGGGGATGATGACGATGGGATAGAGCTTCATTTGCTCAGGATCGTCGGTATATCCGATGGCTTCGAAGCGGCGCTGGTAGCGGTCGGCACCTTCACTCTGTACCCAGAGCGAGCCGACGAGGAAGTCAATGAGGTACTGGCGTATCTTCTTGCAGAGCATGGGTGCAGGATTACTCTTGTGCTGGGCTCATGGTGAGCACGGCCTCGATAGGGTGGTGGTCCGACTCGCTGGCGGTCTTGTCGACCTCACAGCTGATAGCACGGAAGGCTGAGCCGTAGAGGATGTGGTCGATGCGCACGATGAAGGGGCGCGTCTTGAAGGTGAAGCCGAAGCCATTGCCTCGCTCGACGAAGGCGTCCTTCAGCCCATCGGCGATCTTGCGGCGGGTATAGGAGAGGGGAGTGTCGTTGAAGTCGCCACAGACGATGACGCGCTCGGTGCCGTAGCTCTGTATGAGCTGGTGGATGATGTTGGCCTGTACGCCATGGGCACGGAAGGTAGGCGCGAGCTTGCTGCTGAGCGCGTCCTTCAAGCGGAGTGCCTGCCCTTGGGAGGCTAAGCGCAGGTAGTCCTCCCCATCCGTGCGACGCAGGTGGAAGGACTCGAGGTGTACGTTGATGATGAGTGTCTCCTCGCCACGGATGAGCACCTTGTAGGCGACAGCCCCATTGACCCACGAGGGGAGCGGGATTTCCTTTGCTTCGGTGATTGGGTATTTCGAGAGAAGCGCGAGGGTACTTCCACCTCGATTCACACGATTGACACTGATGTAGGGGTAGTCCTTGTCGAGGTAGCTACGCAGGGTCTTTGAGACGACACCTGCCCAAGGATTCTGATTGAGCATCGCCTCCTGCAGGCAGACCAAGTCGGCACCACTACTCTTGATATACTGCAGGATTGCGTTGGGGCTGGTCTTGCTGTGAGGCTTGAAGCCGAAGGCGCAGACGTTGTAGGAGAGCACGCGTATCGCATCGTCTTCATCACCGAGGATCTTAGCGGAGCGGCTGATGGGGAAATAGATGAGGAGCTGTGGCAGGGAGATGAGCCACACGACTCCGACGAGGATGAGGCGCTTCTTGTCGAGCGCAATGAGCCAAAAGAGGCTCACAAGGATCTGCGCTAAGATCAGCCCAGGGAACAGTAGGCCTAAGAAGCTCGGAAGGATCCAGGTCTTCGGTGCTATGTACCCCGAGTAGGCCCCGAGGAGATAGACCCCAGAGATGAGGAGTGTCCCCACGAGGAGGAGGACTCGTGCGATACGTGAGCTGAAGGTGAAGAGAGCGCGGAGCTTCATTATTGGGATTGCCGTGGGGAAGGTTAGTTTTTGTCTTTGGGTAGGTGCTGCAAGAGTCTACGGCGCTCCTCGGGGCTTAGGCTGGAGAAGCTCGAGTGGCGAGTCTTGCGTAGCAGTTCCTCTCGGTCGCTGGTGAAGACGCTCGCGGGCGCTTGGCTTGCTTGCGATAGTAGAGACCGCAGGCGATACCGAAGAGGAGCCCGCCGAGGTGCGCCAAGTGGTCGCCTAAGTTCCCCTCGTCCAGCACCGAGGAAGACGAGGAAGAGGAAGACCCAGAGTGCAATGGGGGGGATGCGATTCCCCGTAAAGCGCAGGGTGAACGAGGAGAGAATCTTGCGATCTACCATGATAGCTGCAGCGCATACGCTGAGGATAGCTGCTGAGGCACCTTGTAGCGACAGGGGCGGTATGATCTGTGCTCCGAGGAGCTGGTAGCCTAAGAGGTAGGTCAATGCCCCTGCGAAGATGCCTCCGATATAGGTCCAGAGGAATCTGCGCGTCCCCGAGTCGATACGCCATCACGGGGAGTAGCGTATAGACCAGACACATGTTGCCAAAGAAGTGGAAGAAGTTTAGGTGGGGGAGGGCATACGTGACGAGCGACCAAGGGTGGTGGAGTACCTTGTCCCACTCAGGGTAGAATGAGAGTGAGAGCCCGAGATCCCACCAGCGTAAGGGCGTGATAAGCGTGCAGACCCAGGAGACCAGCCCAATGAGCAGGTAGGCAACGGTATGCAGGATGAGGAGACGCATGACGATGCTCCCCTCTTGCCAATACTCTTTATATAGCTTCTGCCAGTTCATCGAAGAGCTATCGGATAACCCCCCTTCTTACGCCAAAGATAGATGAGGATAGCCCCGCCGATCATCCCACCGAGGTGAGCGAAGTGCGCTACCTGACCCCAGGTGTTGTGGATGCCAGCGAAGAGCTCGAAGGCGCCATAGAGGAAGACGAAATACTTCATCTTCAGCGGGATGGCGAAGCCAATGAGGACGTATGAGTTGGGGAAGAGTACGCCAGAGGCAAGGAGAATGCCGAAGACAGCGCCCGATGCCCCCACGGTATTCAGCATACTGAGGAAGGTGTCAAGTGGTACGATCTCCGATGGGAGCTGTACGCTCGCGTACTGCACGACCTCGCGTAGCTCATAGTACCAACTCAGCTCCTGCACCAGCCCTGCACTAATCCCACAGAGGAGATAGTAGATCAGATAGCGCTTGCTGCCCCAGAAGTACTCGATGCTTGAGCCGAACATATAGAGCGCGAACATATTCGACAGTACGTGCTCGATGGACGCGGTGCTGTGGAGGAACTGATACGTCAGGAGCTGCCACACTCGGAAGGCTGAGGACTCGAAGTAGTGCAGGCCAGCGACCTCCGCAAGGTCGAAGCCTCGACGCAGTAGCAGGACTGAGGCGAAGTAGATGATGAAGTTGATGACGATCAAGTTGCGGGTCACTGGGGGGAGCCCAGCGAGTCCATGCGGAGGGGGACTGTTGCATACAGTGCTATGGAGTGATGATGGAGTCTATCTAATATATATGGAGCTCTCGGGGATGTACTCACCTGAAAAGCCCCGTCTCACAAAGATAACTATTCTTCCCCGCTTCTTTGTTGCCAAGCAGGAAGCGAAATAGCCCCGCAGGAGGTCATCCTGCGGGGCTATTTATATCCTACGGCTTTGGTGCGCGGACAGGGTTGCCTCAGCGCAGATGGGCCGTACGGTGTGGACTACTTGATGCGCTTGTAGCCGTAGACAGCGAGGTCACCGAGCTCTTCTTCGATGCGGAGGAGCTGGTTGTACTTAGCCATACGGTCGGTACGGCTGAGCGAACCGGTCTTGATCTGACCAGAGTTCGTAGCTACAGCGATGTCAGCGATCGTAGCATCTTCCGTCTCACCAGAGCGGTGTGAGGTGACGGAGGTGAAGCCGTGGCGGTGAGCCATGTCGATAGCGTCAAGCGTTTCGGTGAGCGTACCGATCTGGTTGACCTTGATGAGGATGGAGTTACCGCAGCCTTCAGCGATACCGCGACGGAGGTACTCTACATTCGTGACGAAGAGGTCGTCACCGACAAGCTGGATCTTCTTGCCGAGCTTATCGGTAAGCTTCTTCCAACCTTCCCAGTCGTTCTCAGCCATACCATCTTCGATAGAGTCGATGGGGTACTTCTCTACCAGCTGGCTGAGGAACTCAACCTGCTCGTCGATCGTGCGCTTCACACCGTGGTCACCTTCGAACTTCGTGTAGTCGTAGATGCCATCCTTGAAGAACTCAGAGGAAGCGCAGTCCATAGCGATGGTGATATCCTTACCGGGGACGTAGCCAGCCTTTTCGACAGCCTTGAGGATAGACTCGATAGCGTCTTCCGTACCGTTGAGAGCAGGAGCGAAACCACCTTCGTCACCTACAGCGGTGCTGAGGCCACGGTCGTGGAGGACCTTCTTCAGTGCGTGGAAGACTTCAGCACCCATACGGAGACCTTCGCGGAAGCAGCATGCACCCACGGGGCGGATCATGAATTCCTGGAAGGCGATAGGAGCGTCAGAGTGCGAGCCACCGTTGATGATGTTCATCATAGGTACGGGGAGCACGTAGGTATTGGTGCCACCGATGTAGCGATAGAGGGGGATGTCGAGGTACTGAGCGGCAGCCTTAGCGACGGCGAGAGATACACCGAGGATAGCGTTAGCGCCGAGGTTGCTCTTGGTCTTGGTGCCATCGAGAGCGATCATCTTCAGGTCGATCTCACGCTGGTTCAGGGCGCTCATACCGTAGAGCTCAGGTGCGATGACATTGTTGATGTTCTCTACTGCCTTGAGGACACCCTTACCGAGGTAGCGACCCTTGTCGCCGTCACGGAGCTCGAGAGCTTCGTTTTCGCCCGTGGATGCACCGCTGGGTACAGCTGCACGACCGATGATACCACACGCAAGGTGTACGTCTACTTCTACTGTGGGGTTCCCACGGGAGTCGAGGATCTCACGCCCGACGATCTTGATAATTTCCATAAAACTAATTCGAATTAGCAAATCTGTCTATATAGACTTTTCTGTCTCCTACAAAGGTACAACGAATATATGATATTCAACTGCCCGAGTTACAAGAGAATGGACAAGGGGATAAGGGCACTCCTCTGCACCCTATTTAAGGCCTTTCAAAAGCGACACTCTCGGTAGCAGAAAAAGCGCCCCACAGCACGCCTTTTCGTAGCGTGCTGTGAGGCGAAGGTGGGGGAGAAAGGACGAAGAGATGAGAGCCTTAGATGCGAAGCGTAGCCGTCACGATGAGCTCGCGGGGGCGGAGTGGTACGGCGAAGCTCGAGATGTCGGTGGCGGAGAGGCGGGTCACTTGGTAGGCCGTCTGACCCCATAGGTTCGCTAAGCGGGCGGTGAGCTTGATGCGTTTGCTGACGGTCCAGGCGGCGTCGAGGTCACCGAAGAGGGTATGCTTGTATGCTCTCGGAGCGACCTCATTCATCGAGTGGACGACCTGCAGGCCGAGGAGCCAGCGATCACCGAGGGGAAGGCCTGCCTCGAAGCTCTCACGCAGGGAGAGGACGGGACGTAGCTTCGTGAGCGGATGATGTATCCATAGGCTGCTGAGCTCGAAGGTGTAGGCCAGCTCCAGCGGGGAGAGCTTGTTGCACGTCATCGTGAGGCTGGGCATGAGGAGGTCGCTCTGGATCTGATAGACGCGCTGTGCTTGCGAGGAGATGTAGCTCGAGTGGCTGTATCGTAGCTCGGCATGTAGACTCAGCCCGAGTGGTGCGATGGACTTGTCGACGACGCCCGCTGCGGAGAAGGTCTGGCGGTGGTGCGTGCTGTCGATGGGGATGCTCACCGTGCGGTCAAGACTATAAGTATAGTCACGGTAGTAGCCGCGGGTCGTGTAGTTGTAGCTCAGATGGAGGTAGGTGAAGAAGAGCTCCAGCGGATTGCGATAGGTGAGGCGGAGCGAGCTCGAGAGGGTCTGCTGACTGTAGAGGTGCTCGAGGCTCTGGTAGTAGAGGCGGTAGCCTCGTCTCTGGGTGCTGGGGCTGTAGTAGCCGTCGAGGTCGGGGCGCTCGGAGTAGCTCCCACGTAGCCATAGCTCCCCGTGCTGCCCGAGGCTCGCCCTCATACTGAAGAAGGGGGCGATACGTAGGCGTGTCGCCTCATCGTGGCGCGTACCTACCTGAAGCATCTCCCGCTCGAGGGTAAGAGGGGTACCCACCGAGAGATAGAAGCCCTCGGGGCGGTAGCTGAAGGATGCGTCCAGTGCCAGCGAGAGGTCACGGTAGCTGCAGGAGCGGGCGAGGCTCGCGTAGGGCGTGTCAAAGCTCCGTAGGTCCGCCGTGGCTGCTAGCCCCGTGTGAAGTGCCGTGGTGCGGGAGAAGTGGAAGCTCGTCGAGGCTTGATGCGTCGTGTGAAGCTGGGTGATGCGTCGCTCTTCGTAGAGTGTCTGCGTGGGGAGTGCTGCCTCGGTCCACTCGCCACGGAGCGTCTCTCCTGCGGTGTAGCCACGTGTGGAGGAGACGAAGCCGAGGACCGTGCCGCCTAAGCGGAGGGTCGTCTGCAGGGCCGCTTGGAGCCAAAGCGGCTCCTGCCGTAGCCCCAAGGTGTACTCGCGGCTATTGGAGCGAAGGCCCTCCGTTTGGTCGGAGCGTCTGCCTCCGAAGCTTAGCTCACCTACGAGATAGCGCTTGGGCGCATTGTGCTCGTAGCGCAGGGCGGCATTGTAGTAGTTGGGACTCTGGGTCAGCTGTGATGTCTCGTAGAGGTCGAGCGGTGTAGTGCCGAGGTAGTGGGTCTCGCTCTCGGAGCTGAGACGTCGGCGATCATGGTAGCCCGAGACGTTGATGCGGAGGTTGCTGTACTCCCCGAGCTTCTGAAGGTCATTGATACCCCAGTTGAAGCCACTGTCATCGAGGTAGCGCCCGATGTCGAGAGGTGGGCGCTGTGGGGAGGAGGTCTGTAGGGCGGTCGAGGGAAGGGAGATCTGCGGAAGGCCACTCCCAGCGTCGTGCTGCTGCTCGAAGTCCGACGAGAGGTCTACCCCCGTATTATTCCCCTTGAGTGAGGTGATGAGCTGATTCGTCGGTGAGGCCTGCATGAGGAAGGCTTTTCCCTCCCAGAGCGGCGCAGGCAGGCCCGTTCCTGCTGAGACTTCCCCGAAGGGACGGAAGCGTGCGGCCTTGCTCAGACGGATGTTCAGCGCTGCCTGGTCGCTGGAGACGAGGCCCTGTAGGACGCGCTTGTGCTGGTTGTGCTCGATGACATCGACCTGATCGACGGCATTGATGGGGATGTTGCGCGAGGCCTGCGTGTAGTTGCTACCCAAGGGATCTTGCCCCTCGATGTAGAACTTATTGATAGGCTTACCCTGATACTCTATCCGTCCATTCTCCTTGACTTCTACCCCGGGGAGCTTCTTGATGACATCCTCGAGGTAGCGGTCTCGCTTGCCTGCAAAGGCCTTGACGCGGTAGCGGAGCGTGTCGCCCCGCACGGCGATGGGGCGTGCCTTGATATGCACCTCACGTATCGGCGTCGTCGAGGGCTGGAGACGCACGGTGAAGCTATCTCCCGAGAGCTCGCTGATGCGTAGCTCTTGCTTCGTATAGCCTAAGAGGACGAAGGAAAGAAACTGGTCTTGGGGCGTGAGGCGAAAGCGTGCCTCGCCCTTGGCGTCACTCTGCGTGAAGGCTGTGCGGTGCCGCTCGCCGTCCCATGCTGAGCAAAGGACGTCGACGATGGGAGCACCTGTCTCGGCATTGACGATGCGGGCGGTCACGTGGCGCTCACTCGTCTGCCCATGCGCTTGCCCTGTGGGGAGTAGGAGGAGCAGCGTGAGGAGGCACCAAAGGAGTCGGGGCGTGTAGTCGTAGTGTCTCATAGTGGTATCGGGAAGTGGGGAGGCTTTTACTCCAGCTCGATCGGGTTGTAGGGCTTAGGTGGCTTGGCGGTCTTCTTCCCCTGGACGTTGATCTTCGGTGTGCTGTAGCCCGAGGGGTTCGCCATGTAGTTGCGGATGGCCTGCTGGAGGCGCTCCCTCGTCGTCTTGAAGTAGGACTTCTTCTTGCGGTAAATGACCTCCCCGAGCGGAGCGCGCTCGAAGCCCTGTAGGGTGAAGACGTGGTCACGGTCCTTGTCATAGATACAGGTGATGAGTCCAGGGAGTCCTCTGAACTTATATGGGCCATAGCTCAGCGGGATCTCCTCAGTGTACCAAGCCGTGTAGTCGCGCCCTCGGTAGCGAGTCTGGGCGCGGGTGGCAGGTGTATCCTGCGATGATACTATCTCCTGCGACCAGCTCCCACTGCTGCTGGGGGATACGATCTACGTAGGTGAAGTAGTCGGTGACGATCCGATCGAAGTACTCCATCTTCCCCTCTCTCTGAAGGAAAAGTATGTGGCTATCCATGACGGACCTCTTGCTTGCCTTATAGTATCCTGGGACGAACTCTTCAGGGGCCTTGCCCGTCTTGACTCCATCGTCAAATATCGAATCAGCCAGCAAGGTCCCATGGTCTATATAGCGCTGGGCCGTTTCACCGATTTGCAATACTTGCGTCCATTCATAGGCTGGCGCCATGCTTTTCGCGACAGGATGGTACTCTGCTTTATAGAATGCACGATAGAGGCTGGGCTCAATGACGTCCTTGCTTACGGTGTCAGCCTTCATTGTTTTGAAGGCACGTATCATACTCTCAATGAATGGAGCCATGTTGGTCTCTTGTGCCTCAGCGCTCATTACGGAGAGGATGTACATACAGAGTGATAGGACGATGCCTCGGAGGAGTCTCATTGTCTTTATATAGGGCGGGGAGGAGTGGCAGATTTATTCTAATTCGATCGGGTTGTAGGGCTTGCTCTTCCGCTTGACGGTCTTATTCCTGGGGTCCGGGGTGACGATGTCAGAGGTGAAGAGGTCGGGCTGATCGTGGTAGTTCCTCTGGAGCTTCGCCACCACTTCCCTCGTGGTCTCGAACCACATGCGTCGCGCTCGCTCGTAGATGTAGTCCTCTGGCGGAGCTTTCTCGAAGCCTACAAGCGTATAGATGTGCTCACGCTGGGTGTCGTAGATGCAGGTGATGAGGCCAGGGAGTCCGCCGAACTTAAAGGGCCCATAGGGGAAGGGGATCTCCTCGGTGTACCAAGCGATGTAGTCTCGTCCACGGAAGCGTGTCGTGGCCTTGTGGCACGTGTAGCCTAAGATCGTGCTATCGCCCCGCACCATCGTCCACTTGAGCTGGGGGATGGGCTCGGTGTAGTGGTACTTGTTGATAAAGATCTTCTCGTGGGCATTGATCATCCCCTTGGAGCGGTCGAAGATGAGCTTCAGATTAGATAAGGTAGCTTCATAGGCAGCGTCACTCTCCGCCTCAAATTCCCCATATTTCTTCCTCGCCTTCACCGAAGCATTCCATATCGAGTCACTACGTAGCGCACCATAGTCGAGGAAGGCTTGGTAGTTCCTGCCTATCTGCAGGACCTGCATCCAGTGATAAGCCTGGGGGACAGACGGGTCGTCTCGGTACTGCTTCTCATAGTAGGCCCGATACTGTGCGTCGTCAAATATGGTCATCTGAATGGAGTCACTTGGCTCATATACATAGGTGTAGTCCGGGAAGACCTTGGGCTTTTGCCCTATGGCAGGAAGGCTTAGGCACCCCATCCCGATCGTGAGGAAGAGGGTGCGGAGAATGGTCTGTTTCATAGCTCTGTAGGGGGATTTATTCCAGCTCGATGGGGTTGTAGGGCTTACTATGATGCTTGACGGCTTTGCTCTTGGGGTCACGGACGACGATGTCGGAGGTGAAGAGGTCGGGCTGATCGTGGTAGTTCCTCTGGAGCTTCGCCACCACTTCCCGCTTGGTCTCGAACCACATGCGTCGCGCTTCCTCGTAGATGTAGTCAGCAGAAGGGGCTTTCTCGAAGCCTACAAGCGTATAGATATGCTCGCGCTGGGTGTCGTAGATGCAGGTGATGAGGCCAGGGAGACCACTGAACTTAAAGGGTCCATAGGGGAAGGGGATCTCCTCGGTGTACCAAGCGATGTAGTTCCGCCCGCGGAAGTGCGTCGTGGCCTTGTGGCATGGGTAGCCTAAGACCGTGCTGTCGCCTCGCGCCATCGTCCACTGGAGCTGGGGAATGGGCTCGGTGTAGCGGTACTTGTTGATGAAGATCTTCTCGTGGGCATTGATCATTCCCTTGGAGCGGTCGAAGATAAGCTTCAGATTAGATAAGGTAGCTCTTGAGGCAGCCTTATTCTCCGCCTCAAATTCCCCGTATTTCTTCCTCGCCTTCACCGAAGCATTCCATATCGAGTCACTACGTAGCTCGCCATAGTCGAGGTAGGCTTGGTAGTTCCTGCCTATCTGCAGGACCTGCATCCAGTGATAAGCCTGGGGGACAGACGGGTCGTCTCGGTACTGCTTCTCATAGTAGGCCCGATACTGCGCGTAGTCGAATATGGTCATCTGCAGGGAGTCGCTCGGCTCATATACATAGGTGTAGTCCGGGAAGACCTTGGGCTTTTGCCCTGTGGCGGGAAGGCTTAGGCACCCCATCCCGATAGCGAGGGATAGGGTGCGGAGAAGCAAACGTATCATAGTTCTGTGGGGTAGGGTTATTCCAGCTCGATGGGATTATAGGGCTTGGGCTGGCGCTTGATCTTGGTGCCAGGGGCTGGCGTGATAAGGTCGGACTTGAAGAGATCGGGGTGCTCGTGGTACTGTCGCTGGAGCTTATTGACCTCCTCGCGTGTGCCCTCGTTGATCTTGCGTCGCCCGTTGCCGTAGTAGATGTAGTCTAAGGCCGGGGCTTTTTCAAAGCCTACGAGCGTGTAGATGTGCTCACGCTGGGTGTCATAGATGCAGGTGATGAGACCAGGGAGACCACCGAACTTATAGGGCCCGTAGGGGTAGGGTATCTCCTCGGTGTACCAAGCGACGTAGTCTCGCCCACGGAAGCGGGTCGTGGCCTTGTGGCACGTGTAGCCTAAGATCGTGCTATCGCCCTCGGCCATCGTCCACTGCTGCTGAGGGATGGGCTCGGTGTAGTGGTACTTGTTGATGAAGATCTTGTCGTGTGCGTCTAAGACGCCCTTGTTGCGGTCAAAGAGGAGATACACGTCGGGCCGCGATTCATCTTTAGCTGCAGACCACTCATCGTGAAAGCCGTTCCTACTCTTACCCGCCTTTATCGAGGCGTTCCATATCGAGTCGGCGCGTAGCTCTCCGTAGTTGACGTAGCCCTGATACTTGCTGCCGATTTGTAGGAGCTGAAGCCATCGATAGGACTTGGGGTCGGAGGGGACATCTCGGTATTCCTTTTGGTAGTAGGCTCGGTATTGAGCATAGTCGAAGATGGTGAGTGCTATGGTGTCGCTCAAGTCATAGTGCTTGTCGGGGCTTTGGGTAGCTTGAGCTGAAGCGGTCGTGCTGTGGAAGCACAGACTCCCTATTCCGATAGCGAGGAATAGGGTGCGGAGAAGTAAGGGTTTCATGTGTCGTGTAGTGCTTGGGGGGGTGGGAAGATGCGATGATTAGGATTGGGTAGGGCGGTAGGCGATGTAGAGCGGGCGTTTGCTGCCCTTGCGCTGGATGCGTAGGTAATGGCCTGTGTCCTCCGTAGCGAGGAGCTTGAAGAGGCCAATCTTCGTCTTGTAGAAGTAGCCACTATAGCCGAAGTAAGCTTCCGAGCCGAAGACACGGAGACCATTCATTAAATTAATACCACTTACCTCCGAGATGTCGTAGGTCGTGCGGCTATACCGCTTCGACCATAAGAGCCGTCTCAAGACCACCGTCTCTCCGTCATCCTCTATCGAACGGGGCATAGAGAGGGGAGGATAGATGAGGCCCAAAGCGCCTGCCCAGAGGACGAAGGCAAACGATGATAAGCCGTCTACCGTCAGCAGAAGGTAAAGGATGAGTGCAAGGGCCCACAACCCAATGAAGGTGATGACCTTGACGAATGTAGAGTACCTAAACGTGTAGTGCATAGCGCGATTAGATGCAATGTTGTGTTCTTGCTTTGCGTTCTTGTGTTTCTGCAGTGCGTGGAGAAGGGCTTCTCTCTCCACACTGCAAACCTAAAAAAAAAAACTTGTAATCAGCAATACCAGAGAAGAGTGCCTTGCGATACACGTCGCGTAGCCGTGCTATGCGGGGCCCGCTGCTTCGGAGAGAAAAGCTGAGAGCAGTAGTGGAATGACTCCCTACGAGCGCGAATAAAAGTCTCGGACGAATGGTAGATAAGCTCTATCTACGTGCGTAGATCTAATATCTACATACGTGGATCATAGGGTTTACGTGCGTGGTCTTTAAGACTACGTGCCTGGATAGGGGAAGACCACTACGGGAGGGCGGCTTTTTCTTCGTGGGGATAGCACTTCTTCCTCTGCTGGATGAGAGCAATCTCGGTGATAGGGTGAGCCCCTTGCCCTCAGTCAGCGGGCTATCCTCGCGCGTATAGGGGCGCAGGTGCGGGGCTTTAGCTATCTTTGTACCACTATACATACAGATAATCACCTCTTTTTAAGAAGAAAAATGATCAACTTTATTGAAGAGCTGCGCTGGCGTGGGATGATCCATGATATGTTCCCAGGCACTGAGGAGCAGCTACAGAAGGAGCGTACCTCTGCCTATCTGGGTATTGACCCCACGGCAGACTCCCTTCACATCGGCCACCTCGTCGGGGTCATGATGCTGCGCCACCTCCAGTTGGCAGGCCATCGCCCCATCGCCCTCATCGGCGGTGCTACGGGGATGATTGGTGACCCCTCGATGAAGTCCGCCGAGCGTAACCTCCTCGACGAAGAGACGCTCCGCCACAACCAAGCTTGCATCAAGAAGCAGCTGTCTAAGTTCCTCGACTTCGATAGCGATGCGCCCAACGCTGCCGTGCTGGTGAATAACTACGACTGGATGAAGGACTACAGCTTCCTCGGCTTCATCCGCGACATCGGCAAGCATATCACGGTCAACTATATGATGGCTAAGGACTCGGTGAAGAAGCGCCTCAGCGGCGAGAACTCCAACGGGATGTCCTTCACCGAATTCAGCTACCAGCTCCTGCAGGGCTACGATTATCTGTATCTCTATCGCCACTACGGCTGCCGTCTGCAGATGGGGGGCTCTGACCAATGGGGGAATATCACCACGGGTACGGAGCTGATCCGCCGTATGGATGCTGGCGAGGCCTATGCTCTGGTATGTCCGCTGATCACGAAGGCCGATGGCGGTAAGTTCGGTAAGACCGAGAGCGGCAATGTGTGGCTCGACCCCGAGCGCACGAGCCCGTACGCCTTCTACCAGTTCTGGCTGAATGTCAATGATGCCGATGCGGCACGCTATATCAAGATCTTCACGACGCTGACGCAGGAGGAGATCGCAGGCCTTGAGGCTCAGCAGGCTGCCGCTCCCCACGAGCGCGCCCTGCAGAAGCGCCTGGCGGAGGAGATCACCGTCCTCGTCCACGGCCGTGAGAGCTATGATGCCGCTGTAGCTGCCTCGGGCATCCTCTTCGGGCAGGGCACGCGCGAGCAGCTCCAGTCACTCGACGAAGCTACGCTCCTCTCCGTCTTTGAGGGCGTCCCCCAGTTCGAAGTCTCGAAGGATAAGCTGCAGGGTGGTGTGAAGGTCATCGACCTCCTCACCGAAGATGCAGCAGTCTTCCCCTCGAAGGGCGAGCTGCGCAAGCTCATCGCCTCGGGTGGTGTGAGCGTGAACAAGGAGAAGGTCGCCAGCCCCGATGACCTCATCACCTCTGCCCAGCTCATCGCTGACCGCTATCTGCTCGTACAGCGCGGTAAGAAGAACTACTACCTCGTCTTGGCTAAGTAAGCCACGGACACTCGATAACGACGGCTCCCCCGCTACCATTGCGGTAGCGGGGGAGCCGTCTTCTTTTGCCCCACCTCGGGGGGGGCGGATGGAGAGGCGAAGCACGTGCCTCCTATATTCAGGTCGGTACCTTCATCGGGGAGAGCATAAAAAGCCACGGGCGCGCTACGATGAAGTAGCGCGCCCGTGGCTTCTTGGTCTTCGCCTGCAGGAGGCGAAGGGGAGGGTGTGTGGGCTTAGCCTTCGGCCTCTTCGTCGAGGAGGTTCTGGCTATAGCCGACGAGGTGGCGGAGGTTGCCGAGGAGCTCGTTGGTCTCGATGAGGACGTTGAGGTAGACCATCGAGGCACGCAGGTCCTCACGACGGCCCTTGTGGGCGCGCTTCATCTGGGTCTTACGCATATCCTTGACGATCTCGCGCAGCTCCTTACCCATGTTCTTCGCCTTCTTGGCGTCCTCCATGCGCTTGCTGGAGATGAGCTGGTGGACCTGTGCGATGTAGTCGATGACGCGGTCACGGATGGGGGCGAACTCAGCGCGATACTCCTCGGGGATGGGGTTGTAGTTGTTGTCTACGTGCTCTACCGCTACCTCCGTAGCACGCTCGAGGGCGTAGATCATCTGCAGACAGGTATTGGCACCGAGGTGGAACCACATGTTCTTCTCCAGCATGTCTTCGTCGCTGGCCATGCGTCTCAGCCCGATAGTCTCCTTACGGCGCATCGTCTTGAAGGCACGCTTGTGCTCGTCAAGATGGTGCATGGTCTTTTTCAGACGGCGCAGATCTTCGCTGAAGAGGCCATTGGTCAGGTCAAGGTAGTCCTGACTGACGCGGTCGAGCAGGCTGATCTGATTCTGACGGACGTGCTCAGAGAGCAGGCTCCACATCGTCGTAGGATCTTCGGCATTGAGGATAGCGACGAAGAGCTCATCATCAGCATCACCCTTCTTGCGACGGATGAGATGGCTATTGAAGAGGAGGAAGAGTGCTACAGCGATGAGGATGATCATAGCGATGAAGCCACCATAGCGCATGATCGTAGCGACGATGATCGCGATGATGAAGGCGGCACCAGCTGTGATGAACCAGCCACCGATAACCGACATCACACCCGTCACACGACCGACAGCACTCTCACGACCCCAAGCGCGGTCAGCCAGCGATGTACCCATACCTACCATGAAGGTGACATACGTCGTGGAGAGGGAGCTTGAGCGAGGTGCCGAGGGCGATGAGTAGCCCTGCCAGGACGAGGTTCACCGAGGCGCGGACGAGGTCGAAGGCTGCACCAGGCTCCATCGTGAGCTCCTGCTTATTGAAGCGGGAGTCGATCCACGTACGAGCCTTCTGAGGTACAGCACGCTCGAGGAAGGAGCCGATAGCACTGCTGGTACGCACCAGACCACGGGCGATACGCGATGAGCCGAAGGTCTCCTCACCATCGTCTTGGCGGGAGAGATTCACCGAGGTCTTGATGACATTCTGAGCGCTCTTAGAGAAGAAGAGCGCCAGCGTCATGATGATACCTGAGCCGAGGAGGAAGATGTAGGGCGTTTTGGCGGGGAGGTTATTCGCACCCATGAGGTAGGTGTCGTAGGCCCCATTCCCGTTGGCCATGTAGTCCTGATAGGCGGAGAGCCCCGAGAGAGGTACCCCGATGAAGTTCACCAAGTCATTGCCAGCGAAGGCCAGCGAGAGGGCCAGCGTACCGGCCAGAATGATGATCTTGAGGATATTCACACCGCACCAGTGCAGGACCTGCATGATGATCGAGAAGCCGATGAGGGCAGCCGATGACGAGCTCCAGCGTGTGGCCGTTGACCCAGTCCTTGTAGGCGAAGGTCGACTCCTGGAGCCCCTTGATGAGCATGAAGTAGACGATAGAGGTCAGCGCAATACCCCCGAAGATCCCAGCGAGGTAGGGGAGAGTCTTCTTATAGTTGAAAGAGAAGCACACACGCGTGATCCACTGCACCACCGAGCCAAAGAAGAAGGCCACAGCTACCGAGAGGAAGATGGCGATGATGACCTGCAGAGCCTTGGAAGCATTCAGCATCTCCAGCACTTGGAGGTTGGGATCGTCAAAGCCCTTGAGCATCGCCATACAGAAGGAAGCCCCGAGGAGCTCGAAGACCATGGAGACGGTCGTTGAGGTCGGTAGCCCGAGTGTATTGAAGATGTTGATCAAGATGATGTCGGTGACTACCGCGGTCAAGCAGATGGTCATGACCTCCTGGAAGGTGAAGTAGGCGGGATTGTATATCCCATTGCGCGCTACGTCCATCATCCCATTACTTAGGGAGGCTCCGAGGAAGATCCCCACAGCAGCGACGCTGAGGATGACCTTGAACGGGGCAGCCTTCGCCCCGATAGCGGAGTTGAGGAAGTTCACCGCGTCATTGCTCACCCCTGCTACGAGGTCGAAGCAGGCGAGGATGATCAAGAAGACGAGGATACAGATAAAGATAATGTCCATTACAGAGAGGATTCGTGATCGTCGTGGAGAGGGAATTAGGAGGGATTAGAGAAGAGGGGGAGGTCGGCAGTTTCCGCCTCTTCGGTGGAGACGGCGGGCTGCTCTCCTTCGTGGGGCTCGATGAGGGCGAGGAATTCGTCCTCGGAGAGTATGGTGATGCCGAGGTCGGTAGCCTTAGCGAGCTTTGCTGGGCCCATGTTGGCCCCGGCCAAGACGTAGCTGGTCTTGCTGGAGATGGATGAAGCGATCTTCCCCCCGAGGCTTTCGATGAGGGCCTTGTACTCCTCGCGAGAGTGGTGGGTGAAGACGCCACTGATGACAAAGGCCTTGCCCGAGATCGCAGCATGATCGGTCGTCGGGAGTGGCTCTTCCTCGGGACGACGACTCAGAGGAAGCCCCAGACGCTGGAGCTCCGAGATGAACTCCCTATTCTCGGGTGAGGCGAAGTAGTGGACGAGGCTCTCGGCGATGACCGCACCGATGTCGGGGATAGCCGTGAGCTCCTCGAAGGTCGCTGCGCCTAAGGCATCGATATCTGCATAGTGCTGCACGAGCGTCTTAGCTACCGTCTCGCCCACGAAGCGGATGCCGAGCCCGAAGAGTAGGGCACGGAAGGGGCGCTCCTTGGAGGCCCTCGATGCTCTCCAGCAGGCGAGTAGCACTACGCTCCTTGAAGCCAGGGAGCTGCAGGAGATCCTCCAGCTTCAGGCGGTAGAGGTCGGCGATGCTGCGCACGAGGCCGTGGGTGAAGAGGAGGTCAATGGTCTCCGCTCCGAGGCGTATGTCAGCAGCCTTACGACCAGAGAAGTGCTCGATACGAGCCGTCTGCTGTGGAGGGCAGGTCGCTTGGTTCGTGCAGTAGTAGGCGGCTTCTCCTTCGTTTCGCTCGAGGGGAGAGCCACAGGCGGGGCAGTGGCTGGGGAAGATGACGGGCTGAGCGTCGCTGGGACGCTCCTCAGTGACGACGCCGACGATCTTCGGGATGATCTCACCGCCCTTCTCTACGAGGACCTGATCATCGATGTGCAGGTCAAAGGCTTCGATGAAGTCGGCGTTGTGAAGCGAGGCTCGGCGCACGGTCGTGCCCGAGAGTGCCACGGCATCGAGATTGGCCACAGGTGTGACAGCACCCGTACGCCCGACTTGGAAGTCTACGGAGATGAGGCGCGTCTTGGCCTGCTCGGCTTGATACTTGTAGGCGATAGCCCAGCGTGGGGTCTTCGCTGTATAGCCCAGCTCCTCCTGCTCGGTGATGGAGTCGACCTTGAGTACGACACCATCGGTCGCGACGGGGGCTTCGGCACGTGCCTGCTCCCAGTAGTCGAGGAAGGATAGGACCTCCTCCAGCGAATGGCAGCGGCGGGTAGCATCCGAGATCTTCAGCCCCCAGCTCTTACAGAGTTGCAGACGCTCGTAGTGACTGTCGGGGAGATCAGGCTGCCCAGGTACGTAGTAGAGGTAGGCATCGAGGCGACGCTCGGCTACGATAGCGGGATCGAGCTGCTTGAGCGTACCGCTGGCAGCATTGCGAGGATTAGCGAAGAGGGGAAGGTCGGCACGATGACGCTCGGCATTCAGTCGGTCGAACTCCACGAAGGGTAGGAGAATCTCCCCACGTACCTCGAGGCTCTCGGGATAGCCCGTGCCACGCAGACGGAGGGGAATGGAGCGAATCGTGCGTACATTAGCCGTCACATCATCGCCCATCTGTCCGTCGCCACGGGTGACAGCACGGGTCAGTAATCCCTTCTCATAGGTCAGGGGAGATCGAGAGTCCGTCGTACTTCAGCTCCGCGATGATGGTGAAGGGCTTACCGCCCAAGTCCTTTGAGACACGCTCGTAGAACTCCCGTACATCGTCGTAGCTGTAGGTATTGCCCAGCGAGAGCATGGGGTAGCGGTGCGCTACCTGAGTGAAGCCCTCGGTGCGGTCACGGCCGACACGCTGCGTAGGCGAGTCGGGGGTGATGAGCTCGGGATGCTCCGCCTCCAGTCGCTCCAGCTGCTTGAGCAGTTGGTCGAAGTCGTAGTCCGAGATGGTGGGAGCTGAGAGGACGTAGTAGGCGTAGTTGTGCGCCTCGATCTCCTCCCTTAGACGCTGGATCTCTGTGGCTATGGGTGCCATATCTGATAGTAATGGAGGTCTTCGTAGTGGTTGTCTTGCCAGTGCCAGCGGGGGAGCGTGGCGGTATGCTCGAAGCCGATGCTGCGGAGCATCTGCTGGGAGGCTTCGTTGGAAGCCAAGACCTCGGCATAGACTTGCTCACAGCGGAGCTTGTCGAAGGCATAGCGTAGGGCTAAGCGGATGGCTTCGGAGCCTATCCCCGTCTTGCGAGCCTCGCGGTCGATGTAGATACCGACGCCCAGACGGCGATGGAGGGGGCTGTAGTCATAGAGGACAAGATGCCCCAGTGCTGCGTGAGTCTTGAGCCCCTCGATGATGAGGCTCATCGAGCCCGTCTCGAGGATATGTATGCCCGAGGCGGTGATGTAGCGCTGGATGAAGTCGGGGGAGAGGGGATTGATCGTGCCGCTGGAGTACCAGCCCTCGGGGTCATTCTCCCAGCTGAGTAGCAGCGGGAGATCTTCCTGCGATAGGGCGCGGAGCTGTATGTGCTCGCCCGGGATGCCGATAGCCTGCGTGTGCATGGGGTCAGAAGCTTAGCGACTGATCGAAGTCCGTGCGGGTGAGGATGGAGCGGCCGAGCGTCACTTCGTCGGCATACTCGATCTCATCTCCGATGGCTACACCTCGGGCGATGACCGAGAGGCGTACGTCCAGCCCCGCGAGGCTGCGGTAGATGAAGAAGTTCGTCGTGTCCCCCTCCATCGTCGTGCCCAGCGCCAAGATGACCTCACGGACACTGCCACTACGTACCCGCTCGATGAGCTCGGGGATCTTCAGATCGTCGGGGCCAATGCCGTCAATAGGGGAGATGACCCCACCGAGGACATGGTAGACACCGCGGTACTGACCGGTATTCTCGATAGCCATCACATCGCCTACATGCTGTACGACGCAGACGGTGGAGCTATCACGCTGGGGGCTGGAGCAGATCGGGCAGAGCTCGGTATCACTGATGTTGTAGCACTGCCGACAGTAGACGATACCATCTCGCATCTCTACGAGGGCATCAGCGAAGGTATGGGTATCGATCGGGGGGCGTGAGAGCAGGTGTAGCGCCAAGCGTAGAGCAGTCTTGCGCCCTACCCCTGGCAGGGTAGAGAGCTGCTCTACGGCTCGCTCGACGAGCTTCGACGGGTAGGCGTTCATCGTATCGGGTCTCGCTCTCAGTAGAGATAAAGCCCGCAGAAGATACCCTAAGTACTATCGCTATGGGATAGGGGAGGGATCTTCTACGGGCTTTATCGCAGGTTATTCTTCGAGGGCCTCGATTTCGTTGCCTTCCTTGTCTACGAACTTGTAGTCGAGGAAGCCGAGGCTCTGATTGGGGGTCACACGTATACCGCGAGCTATCTGGAGCTTCCAGCGGCGGGCGATGGACATGAAGAACCCCTTGGTGAGGGTAGGCGGCCACGTAGGGATGTACGTGGACGTTGATGTAGGATGTGTCTAAGCGTGGAGCTAAGTCACGGAGCTTTTCTTCGAGCTGATCGGTGAAGAGGATAGAGGACTTCATCTTCCCTGTGCCAAGGCACGTGGGGCACGTCTCATCCGTATTGATCTGGGTGGCAGGGCGCACACGCTGACGAGTGATCTGCATCACGCCGAATTTACTCAGCGGTAGGATGTTGTGTCGCGTGCGGTCGCTCTCCATCAGCTTGACCATGTGCTCATAGAGGAGCTGACGATTCTTCTGGTCATGCATGTCGATGAAGTCGACGACGATGATACCACCCATATCTCTCAGGCGGAGCTGACGAGCGAGCTCTTCGGCTGCGATGAGATTGACATCGATCGCTGTGCCCTCCTGCTCGGTGCTCTTACGGGAGCGGTTGCCACTATTGACGTCCACGACGTACATGGCCTCGGTCTGCTCGATGATCAGGTAAGCACCACTCTTGCAGGTGACAGTACGCCCGAAGGACGCCTTGATCTGCTTGGTGACATTCTTCTCATCGAAGATGGGGAGGTTCCCCGTATAGAGGCGGACGATATCTTCACGCCCAGGGGCTATCTGACGGACATACTCGCGTATCTCCTCGTAGTAGGCCTTGTCGTTGACGTGGATGCTCTGGAAGGAGGGGTTGAAGGTGTCGCGCAGGATGCCTAAGGCACGGCTGGACTCTTCGTAGACGATCTTTGGGGTCTTGGTGATCTTGGGGAGCTTCTGTATACTCTCCTCCCAGCGTCTGAGCAGACGGCTGAGCTCCTGATCAAGCTCGCTGGCTCGCTTACCCTCGGCCGAGGTGCGGATGATCACGCTGAAGTTCTTAGGCTTCATGCTGAGGATGAGCTGCTTGAGGCGTGCTCGCTCCTCGTGTGATTCGATCTTGGCGCTGACGGATACCTTGTCGGAGAAGGGGACGAGGACGAGGTTTCGCCCTGCGATAGATATCTCAGCCGAGAGGCGTGGCCCCTTCGTGGAGATAGGCTCCTTGACGACTTGGACGAGGACATTCTGCCCAGCCTTCAGATAGTCAGCGATCTTCCCGTCCTTCGGCAGGTCAGGGAAGGTGGGGATCTTGCTCAAGGAGGGTACAGCCTTGGTCTTCTCGATTTGCTCGAGGAAGCGCTGCTGCGCTTGGTAGATCATCCCCAGGTCGAGGTAATGAAGAAAAGCATCCTTCTTATATCCTACATCAACGAATGCTGCGTTGAGGCCCGGCATCACCTTCTTGACGCGTCCGAGATAGATGTCTCCGACGGCGAAGGCCAGGTCACGACGCTCGCGCTGGAGCTCTACCAGTCGTTGGTCTTCCAGTAGAGCCATCGAGATCTCCTTGGCGGAGACGTCGACGATCAGTTCACTGTTCACTTGGCGGATTCGTTAATGATAGTAGAGTAAAAAAGGAAGTAGTATAAAGTGTACGGGGGCAAGGCATACGTCTTGTGAACTGCCCCTACCCCCGCGCATGTGACATTACTTCTTCTTATGTCTGTTCTTCTTGAGTCTCTTCTTACGCTTGTGCGTAGCCATCTTATGGCGCTTTTTTCTTTCCGCTTGGCATAGCTGCTTTTTGATTATATGATTATTTACTATAGTTCGGCTTTCGATCCACTACTTAACCTTGGAGGCGAAGAGCTTCGAGGGCTTGAAGGCAGGGATGCGGCGCTTGGGGATAATAATCGTAGTCTTCTTCGAGATATTGCGAGCAGTCTTCTCTGCACGCTCCTTGATGATGAAGCTACCGAAGCCACGAAGGTAGACGTTTTTCTCCACGTACCAGAGAGTCCTTGACTGACTCCATGAACGCCTCTACCACTGCCAGAGTAGTCTCTTTATCTACTCCCGTGCTCTTGGCGATATCGCTCACCACTTCTGCTTTCGTCATAGTTGATGAAATATTTTTAATTGTATGAATATCATTCTTTTTGCCTTGCAAATATACGGTAAATCTTCGAATATGCAAGGTGTACTTAGCATTAGAGAGCGGGGTAGAGACAGTACCTCCACCCCGCTCCCTTATACTTTATTTTACCTTCTACTTGCTTACTTGAGGCTCTTGAAGTAGGCATCAAGGAGACGCTGAGCTCCGACGAAGGAGGAAAGGCGGTCGGAGAGGATGTCGCTCTCTACCTCGGGGCGTAGGCTTCGAATAGCCTCGCTCTGGTAGAAGGAACTCTTCAGAGCCTCATTGATGCTCTCGTACATCCACCACTTGGTCTGGCGCTGGCGCTTCTCTTCGAAGTAGCCCGAGTCCGTGGCGAAGTGTCGGTACTCATCGACCATATCCCAGATCTCCTTGATGCCAAGACCGTAGAAGCCTGAGTAGGTGAGGACCTTGGGTCGCCAGCCTGACTCCGTAGGAGGGAAGAGGTGGAGGGCATTACGGAAGTGGGTGGCGGCAAGGTTAGCCTTTGTCAATGTTGTCGCCGTCAGCCTTGTTGATTACGATAGCATCGGCCATCTCCATGATACCGCGCTTGATCCCCTGTAGCTCGTCGCCCGTACCAGCCAGCTGGATGAGGAGGAAGAAGTCTACCATAGAATGTACTGCCGTCTCACTCTGACCGACGCCGACGGTCTCGACGAATATCGTATCGAAGCCTGCAGCCTCGCAGAGTACGATCGTCTCACGCGTCTTACGGGCTACACCTCCGAGTGAGCCAGCCGAAGGGCTGGGGCGGATGAAGGCATTCTTTTCGCGGGAGAGCTGCTCCATACGGGTCTTATCTCCGAGGATACTACCACCAGAGCGCTCGCTGCTGGGGTCGATAGCGAGGACTGCCAGGCGTCTCCCCTGCTTGACGAGGTGCATCCCGAAGGTGTCGATCGAGGTACTCTTCCCTGCACCTGGTACCCCCGTGATACCGATACGCATTGACTTCCCAGCGTAGGGGAGGCAGCGCTCGATGATCTGCTGGGCGATGGCCTGATGGTCGGGGCGGTTGCTCTCGACGAGTGTCACGGCCTGACTGAGGCAGGTGATGTCGGAGCGGAGGATGCCTTCGACGAATTCGTCCACCGTATAGGTGCGGCGAGCTACGCGTCGTAGGTTGGGATTGACCATAGGCTGGGCTGCCACGCCTTGATTGACCTTGAGCCCGAGGTAGGCTGGATCATTCTCTGGGTGGTGTAGAAGCTCTTCGTTGATGTCCATATCGCTTGCTTTGAATAGTGCTTGTTTTGTGTCGGTAGTAAAGGGGCACGGGATAAGGTCGTCCCCATGCTCGCGCTTTCCTTTGTCAAAGGTACGCAATTTCGTCCTGTGCCACACCCCTCATCTTATACGTAATTGGGGGGATAAAGCACGCGGGGTGAACCAATGATAGTTCACCCCGCGTGCTTTATCTTTTGCCCTGCTCTTGGTTAGTGCTTAGCCAGCTTCATGAAAAGCTTGGTTGAGTGATTGAGGATGGGTTGGAAAAAGCGCTCCAAGCAATAGAGCTCCCATAAGGAAGGTAAAGACGCTGAGGTAAGGAGAATAATGTCCTTTCTCTGCTAAAGCAAGACTCAGCTGGCGTACGATCGGGTGGCTGACGAAGACCGCTGCGGAGATGCTACCGACCCAAGCGAGAGGTTTATTCATACTCTGCGGAAGGAGTGGGGTGCATGAGATGCCGAGAGCACAGATAAAGATCGGTGTCGTGATCCAAGGGAGGAAAGAGAGGCTTGTCACGAAGATCAGTGCGATCGAGACCAGGGCAATGATTCCGTATGCCGTCTTACTCAGCTGGAGGCTCTCTTCATAGCGTGCATAGAGGAGACCAAGGCCGAAGGGGAGGATGCTCCCGACGAAATTGGTACGTAGCCACGTCATGACGGCTCCATCAGGGGTGACGAAGGCTTGTGCGATGCTACACACGAGGATAGCTCCGACGATCACACTCCATGAGCGACGGAACAGCAAGAGGCGGTAGACGACGTAGAGCTCGAGCATGAGCCCGAAGTACCAGTAAGGCCCTGGGGCAAAGGTCTCAAAGGAGCAGATCTGAAGGTTGCAGAGCATCGTGAGCTGGCTCAGTACACCGAAGATCGTAGAGGCGGGATAGCTTATGTAGAAAGCATTCAGCAGGAGGTATGCCGCATAGCCCACGATACACATCGAGAGAAGCTTGAGGTAGTGCGTCCAGATGAAAGGGAGGGGGGCGGACTTCCTTGGTGCTACGTCCGTACTTCTTCTCAAGACCATAGGCACTGAGGAAGACGAAGATCACGACTCCATAGTGTCCAAAGAAGGAGAAGAGCTGTAGTGGAAGGCGTCCGTCGGGGTGTGATAGGTAGTCCAAGAGCGTCGAGACGTGCCATGACTGGTATGTGAACTCGTTCTCGAAGATCGCCCCATGCATCCAGTGCGTATAGTTGTGGAGGATAATCGAGAGGATGGCCAAGCCTCGTAAGACCTGACTATTTAGATTGATCGGTCGAGACGAATCGTAAGACACCGCCAGCTGATGGGACATATATACTTTGGGATAAGGGGGTGATAGCGTAGCGAGGCGCTCGGGCTCGCAGCTGGAGGATGATAAGGTCGATCGGTCTAGGTCAGATGTCTCGACCTCTATAAGAGGAACGTAGCCTCACGGCTATTTAATCTATATAGGGCTAAATATAATTCTCAGCGGAGTCAGAGCTGCGATGAGAATCTAATATCAGCGAACTGCCTTGGTAACATCGCAGGTCTGCGAATTGTTGCGATACGCTGATACTTATCTGATTGGGGAAGGGCTTCGTGCCTCTGTCCCTTGAGGTAGCTACAAAGCAGCCCCAGTGTAAGTGCCTGTACTTACGCTGGGGCTGATGTCTTTGTGCTATGGAGTCATACTTAGAGCTGGCGTACGAGTTCGCTGAAGATGCGGCCCATACGGTCGGAGGCTGCGTTGGCGGCGCGTACGACGTCGTCACCATCGTTGACGAAGTCATCATCAAAGTGCCAGCCTTCGTTGGTGATGACCGACATACCGAAGACGCGGATACCAGCGTGGCGTGCGACGATGACTTCGGGCACGGTGCTCATGCCGATGGCGTCACCACCCGAGCGAGACCAGTAGGTGTACTCAGCTGGGGTCTCATACGAGGGACCCGTGAGGCCGACGTACACACCTTCGTGGACGTGGATACCGAGCTCCTGAGCGATGGCCTTCGCCTTCGTGATGAATTCGCGGTCGTAGGGGCGCGTCATATCAGGGAAGCGTGGGCCAAACATCTCGACGTTGGGGCCGATGAGCGGGTTGGGGAGGTTGTTGATGTGGTCGCGGATGATCATCAGATCGCCTACGCGGAAGGTCTGGTTGATACCACCTGCGGCGTTGGAGACGAGGAGGTTCTCGATACCGAGGAGCTTCATCACACGGATGGGGAAGGTAACCTGCTCCATGGGGTAGCCTTCGTAGTAGTGGAAGCGTCCCTGCATGCACAGCACGGTCACACCTGAGAGGGTGCCAGCGATGAGATTCCCCTTGTGGCCGATAGCCGTAGAGTGTGAGAAGTGGGGGATCTGCGTGTAGGGGATGATGGTGGGATTCTCGAGCATGTCGCCGAGCTTGCCAAGGCCGCTACCGAGGATGATGGCGGTCTTGATATCCTTTGGTAGGCGTGATGCCAGGTAGTTGGCCGCCTCGTGATAGTGTTGGTCGAGCATAATAATAGGGATATATCTTGCCGAATATTGCGAATAGTATTTGCCTCAAGGGCAAAACAAATATAGCAATAATCGGGGAAGGGAGACGGTGCTATCTACTCCTTCTCTTGCACGGTGGAGTTGTAGGGTACCAGCTTCAGCTCGCCACTTTCGTATTCGGCGAGGAATATATCTGCAGCAGACTCATATCCCATCTTTTGCAGCTCCTCGGTTAGCCACTCTTCGGTGCGGTCTACGTCATCCAGCACGCTGGTCTGTACGATACCATCCGTGATGATGGGGTACTTGGGATTCTCCTCGCCTTTTAGGACGATGATGAGCTCTCCATTCTGCTCGAAGACAGCTCGCTTCACGTCGCGGATGTGGTAGACCCCCTCGCGGCGTAGCTTGAATGCTACTTCGGTTGCTGTGATCTTAGCCTTGCGGCAAGCCTCTACATCGAGGACCCCGTGCTTGATGAGGACAACGGGAGCTCCATCGATGAATCTCTTGATACTGTGGTTCTTCGTCTTGAGTCGTCGCAGACCGATGATGAGGAAGGCCCAAATAGCGAGGACGGCAGCAAACTGGATAATCGAGACGGCTGGGCTATAGATGATCCCACCGATGATACCCCCGAGTACATAGTTCTGCACCTGGTCTATCGCAGAGGTTGGTGCCAGATTGCCCTTGCCGGACTTGTTGATGACGAGGACAATGGCAAGTAAGCCCAGGAATAGCTTCAGGAAGACGTTCAGATAGAAGAGGTCATCCGACTGGAGGTAGGAAAGTGCTGTCATATTATATGAATGAGGTGAGATTGATTAGACTGCTGTTAGAATGAGATGTCGAGGCCGGCATCAACTACATTGTAGTCCTTACGTATGTCTACGATGGGGTCTGTATCATAGATCAGGCGGTAGGTGCCTCGTATCCCGATGGTGGGCGTGATGTTGTACTTGAGGTCGACGGCACCTCCGAAGCGGGCCTTCTTGAAGTACGTGTCGGGAGTCGCTTGATGGATGGCGGTCGTCGTGAGCTCCCAGTGCTCGCCGATCTTATTCCGCATGCTGAGCGAGAGATGGCTCTTGATGCGGTGGCTGTAGGCATACTTGGGGCCATTCGCAGCGGGTATCGGGCGCTCCCACTCTTCGTATTCGTAGAATAAGCCCAGTGTGGCGAACATGAGGGTCGTGGAGGAATTCAGCAGACGATAGCGCGACTGAATCCCCGTAGAGAACTTAAAGGCCATCCCTCTACTCGCAGCCCACTGAGACTCCGCGTAAGGGTAGACCTCAAAAGCTCGGTCCAGCAGGTAGCGATATTCGGCATGTATATATCCCCCACTGAGGGTTACCTTCTTGCCGTAGGAGGAGAACTCGAACTTATTCATCAGGTTGATCACTCGGCTACGCTTGATGAGCAGGTTGATATTGGTGCTGTTGCGGAAGGTGAATACGTCCTCCTTCTCGGTCTGGAAGTTGAGTGAAGGGCTGATTGTCCCCTGGAGTGTCTTCGTGCTATCGATGCTCATCGTCATGTTCTCAGAGAAAAGCATCTGCGCCGACACGTGGACGGGCGCAAGTAGTATGGCGAGTAGATAGAGTAATCGCTTCATATAGGATCTATTGTTCGTTCGTCTTTTGACGCTGTAAAAGTAGGGAAAGTGTATGCAGATTTAGCCGAGCGATATACCCAATATATAGGGAGATAGCTGGCGTCAAAAATCGCCGTGATCGCTTGATAAATATATGCGTGGGGAGGCTTGGTGAAGGGGCTACTCCATCACCATCTTCTTATTCGAAGTGGGGGCGACGACGATGCGCGTACGGCGGTCGTCATAGGTGGGCGCGAAGAAGTTGAAGCGCGGCTGCGTGTACTCGGTATGGATACCGAGGAGATCTACGAGAGCGTGTGTGAGCAGATCCGAGAGGATACGCTTATCCCGCTGACGGCTGATCTGGCGCCAGAGGTCGGGACGCTCCTTCCGTAGCTGCGGGGAGAAGTAGACGAAGAGCGGGATCTCTACGGCTCGGGGGACGAGCGCATGGCCCATCAGCTCGGGGTAGTCTTCGTCGAAGAGCGCATCGCCGTGGTCGGAGAGGTAGATGACGAGGGCGTTCTCCTCGCGGTAGCGCTCGATGATCTCATGGATGATGTGGTCGGTGTAGAGGAGGCTATTGGCGTAGGTCGAGATGACGGCATCCTTCACCGCATCCTTGCGGTCGGGGAGGCTGTCGTTGGTGAAGCGTGCGAAGGCCTCGGGGTAGCGCTCGCCGTAGGTCATGTGTGAGCCCATGAGATGCACCACTTGGAAGAGCCCGAGGGGCGATGCTGTGCGCAGGCTGTCGGGGAGGTTCTCGTAGTGGATGAGTAGGGGCAGGACGGCTTCGTCGTAGAGGTCGGGGCGATTGACTACGCTTTCCCCACCCAGACCGTTGAAAAAGGCTGGATTACCCGTGAGGATGTCCACCTGTCGACCAAAGAGATTCGACATCGAGTATTCTCCTGTGATTTCTTGGTTTGCAATCCATGCTGTAGCATAGCCTGCTTGGCGTAGTACCTGGATGATGGAGGGGGAATTGATACCAGGGCTTCTCACCTTCCTCGTGTGTGAAGAAGGTCAGTGAGCGCGTATTGGACTGTATCGTAGCTGAAGCAGGCGCGACGACGTTGGTAAAGGGAATTAGCTCCTGCGCCTGTATGAGGCTATCAGCATAAGGGGTGTTCGGCAGGGGATAGCCATAGCAGTGCATACTGCTTTGGCGCGCTGATTCGCCGAGGATGAGGATGACGTTGAGCGGCTGCTGCGAGATGGGAGTGATGCTGATCTTATTGAGCTGACGCTGTGAGCTGCGGATCTTAGCCTGCTCTGCAGCGATGTGTTTGATCGCCTTATGGGCACTGAGCGTATTGTAAATAGCTCGATCAATGCCAGAATACTGTAGCCCCGTAAAGTTGCTATGGTGGTGACACATGCGCAGATCACTATAGATATGCCCTATAGGCCCAAAGAGGATGAGCAGCGTAGCGGCGAGACTACTTCCAAAGGCCAGCACAGCGGAAGTGTGATTCGTGAGCAATCTGACTACAAATGCGCTAGCAACGGAGGGCAGAAGTTTGCAACATACATCGAAAACTTGTCCTGTAGTAATACTGTCGACGAACTCGCTGCCCTCACGCCAGTTGGTCGAGAGCATGATCTGCGCCAAGTCCATGTTGTAGGTCACATGGTAGAGCCCGATGAGGTAGAGCTCATAGGCAGAGAGGGAGAGGACGACGACGGAGAAGAGGAGCCCGATCGTGCGGGTCAGCCACTTCCATGGAGAGAGGGCGAAGAGGAGGGTTAGGAGGCTCGCCCAGCCCCCGATGCGAAGGAGCTGGCTGAGGACCAGCGGGAGCACTTCGCCCGAGGGGACCTCGGTCTGATAGGGTAGATAAGCCAGTAGCACACGCAGCTGGGCGAGGAAGACTAAGACGAAGAGCCAGAGACGCTCGCTTAGTCGCCTGCCGAGGGCTGCGTGTGCTACTCGGTGAAGTATGGAGGGAAGTCCTCGCATTTATCTGTGCTTACTGAAGAGACGCTCGGTTACCTCGCGGGCTTCCGCGATGATAGCTTCCTGCCCTGGCACATGCTTGTCGCGCATAAGGATGCGCCCATCGACGATGACGGTGTCGATGCAGCTGCTGCCCGAGGTAGCATAGACGAGGTTCGACGTGAGGTCATTCAGCGGCACGAGCTCAGGCGTATTGAGGTCGACGAGGCAGACGTCTGCCAGGCGTCCCTCTTCGATACGTCCTGCGTTGAGGTCAAGGATGTCTGCACCCACAGCCGTAGCAGAGGCGAAGATATCATCAGCCTTGCACGCCGTGCTGTCGAAGCGCCAAGCCTTCCCGAGGAAGGAAGCGAGCTTCATCGCTACGACCATGTCGAGGTTGTTCGACGAAGAGCAGCCGTCCGTACCGATACCGATACGGATGCCACGGCGCTTCATCTCCTCGTACTTGAAGGTGTAGCCGCTGGCGAGCTTCATGTTGGAGGCTGGGTTGTGCACGACGGAGACGTTGTGCTTCGCCAGCAGGTCCATCTCTTCATCATCTACCCAGACGACGTGCGCCAGCACGAGGTGCTCGCTGAGGATACCGAGCTTCTCGAGGTAGCGCACAGGGCTGAGGCCGTGCTGACGGATACATTCCTCTACCTCGCCCTTGGTCTCAGAGAGGTGCAGGTGGATCTTCACGCCGTGCTCTACTGCGAACTGATGGCAGAACTGCAGCTGCTCACCGCTCACCGTATAGATAGCGTGCGGGCCGAGGGTGAAGGTGATGCGGTCACTGAACTCGCCGAAGCGCTCCATGTACTCGTAGCTGCGCTTGCGGTCCAGTGCTGCACGCTCGGGGTTGCCTTGGTCGAAGAGCGTGTAGGAGAGATGTGCACGTAGCCCCATCTCTTCGACAGCCTTTGCGGTCTCCAGTGGGTGCATGTACATATCGAGGAAGCAGGTCGTGCCCGAGCGTAGCATCTCGAGGCAGGCGAGCTTGGCGCCGACGTATACGTCATGCGGAGTCATCTGCGCCTCGACGGGCCAGATGTAGTCCTCGAGCCACGTCATCAGCGGTAGGTCATCGCCGTAGCCACGGAAGAGCGTCATCGACGCATGGGTATGCGTATTGATGAAGCCGGGGATGATCGCCTTGTCGGTGCCGTCAAGCACCTCCGCTCCTGCGGGAGCGGAGATACCTGGGGCGATACGAGTGATAAGGTTTCCCTCGATGAGGACGTTGGTAGTCGTCGTCCCGTGGAGGACATTCTTTATTAGGATAGAGGTCATAGATATCTATTCGGGGTGAGGAGCCTATCGCTTGGGGTAAATCTTGTAGAACTCGGCGACGGCTTCGATACCCTTGTAGAAGATATCCAGGGGCATATTCTCGTTGGGCGAGTGGATGGCGTTGCTCTCCAGACCGAAGCCCATGAGGATGGTCTTCACGCCGAAGACGCGCTCGAAGGCTGCGATGATGGGGATACTACCGCCACGACGTACGGCCAGAGGGCGCTTGCCGAAGGCTACTGCGACAGCCTCTTCGGCTGCCTGATAGGCGGGCAGGTCGATGGGGCAGAGGTAGGCTTCGCCGCCGTGCATAGGCGTGACCTTGACACGGACGTACTTTGGAGCGATGCTCTCGATGTAGTCGATGAAGGCCTGGCTGACCTTGTGGTGGTCTTGGTTGGCTACGAGGCGGCAAGAGACCTTAGCATAGGCCTTGGAGGGAAGGACGGTCTTCGAGCCCTCGCCCTGATAGCCGCCCCAGATACCGCAGACGTCGAAGGAAGGACGGCAGCTATTACGCTCGAGCGTGTGGTAGCCGACTTCGCCGAAGAGGTCATCGATGTCGAGGAACTTCTTGTACTCCTCTTCGCTGAAGGGGATCTTCGCGATCATTGCGCGCTCTTCATCCGAGAGGGGCACGACGTCATCGTAGAAGTGGGGGATGGTGATACGCCCGTCCTTGTCCTGGACTTGAGCGATGAGCTTACAGAGCTCGTTGATGGGGTTAGCGACAGCACCGCCGAAGTGGCCGGAGTGCAGGTCATGGTTGGCACCCGTGACCTCGATCTGCCAGTAGGCCAGACCGCGCAGGCCCGTGGTGAGCGAAGGCGTCTCGGCGCTGACCATACTCGTGTCGGAGACGATGATGTTCTCAGCGCGGAGCATCTCGAGGTGCTCACGGCAGAACTGCTCGAGGTGCGTCGAGCCGATCTCTTCTTCACCCTCGAGGAGGAACTTCACATTGCACTCGACGAGACCGAGTGCCAGAGCCGTCTCGAAGCCCTTGATCTGGATCATTGACTGACCCTTGTCGTCGTCAGCACCGCGTGCCCAGATGTGGCCGTCACGTACCTCGGGCTCGAAGGGTTCGCTCTTCCACAGCTCAAGTGGCTCGGGGGGCATGACGTCATAGTGTCCGTAGACGAGGATCGTGGGCTTGGAAGGGTCCTTCTCATAGTGCCCGAAGACGATGGGGTTACCTGCCGTCTGGTAGATCTCTACGGTCTGTACGCCGAGCTTCTTGAGGTGGTCACGCCAGTACTCTGCACAGCGCTGCATGTCGGGCTTGTGCTCGCTCTTGGCGCTGATGGATGGGATACGGATGAGCTCGAAGAGGTCCTCGAGGAAGCGAGCTTCGTGCTCGCGGATATAGTTCTTGATCTGGCTCATAATAGGTATGGGTCCAAGGGTTGAATGTATTTGTATGGGGTAGGGCAAAGGCGTGGGAGGGCTCCCGCTTTGCCCTAATAAAGGTAGGAAAAAACTCTGTCTTGTCTCCGCTACGCCTTGCTTTTCTTCGTCTTGCGTGGGGCTTTGCGGAAGTGGATATCCTCGAGCGTGAAGTAGCGCTTCGAGGGACGCAGGTGCACCTTGACCTCCTTGATGTGGATGGTGGGGTTGAACTTCTCGCCCTCTTCTACGGCGCGGCACTTGAAGGTGGGCATGAGGTGTCCCAAGCGACCATAGTCGACGATGGCGCCCTCCGAGACGAGGTCGCGTGCGGTGTCTGCAGCGAGGTTGAGGACGCTCTGCACCTCCATGTAGTTGAGGGTAGTGTTGCGGGCGACGAGCGAGCAGAAGCGCTCGAAGTCCACCTGGTATCGGCCCGTGAGTCGTGCGACTTGCATGCTTTTACCACGGTGCTTGCCGAAGGTGACTTTCCTCTGGTAGAGGACGTACTGAAGGGTTTTGCTTGTCATAGTACATTGTGTAGTTGGGCGAAGGAGCTGAAGTGCCTGAGATAAGGTACTTGACTTCGCGAGGTTTGTTCCTTGAGCAAAGGTAGTTACTATCGTTAGAATACGAAATCTCTTTCGGTTAAGTTCGGTATTTTTTTATCGCTTGGAGTTACGGATTAATACGTATTAATCCGCAAATTAATACGTATAAAATCTCGACTTAATACGTATTAATTCTCGAGTTTATACGTATAAATCTTTGCCTTCATTCGGTTAATCTTCCAGCTACTACCGCTTGAATGGTGGCGAACCTAAGGTAGTTCGCTCGCGAAACTCCTTTGCATTCGTCGTCAAGCTCTACTATTTTGCCCGCCAAGCTCCTCTACTTCCTTCGCCGACCTCCTCTCCTTTGCTCTCGAAATGGCTTGCCTCTACGCTATAAACCGAGCAAGTCGCTACGCTTATGTCCTGATTCTTCTACCTTTGCAAATGGAATTAACAATTTACTCAAGCATGATAATGAAGAAGGCCATCGCCCTATTATTAGCCGTAAGTGCTCTCAGCTCCTGCTCAAAGAGCGAGGATACCCCCGTCGTCCCAACGCCTCCCCTTCCCGCACCTCAGCAGCCAATGGACTACATAGCAAAGATCAAAGAGTTTGTGGTACCCTACAGGATCTACTATGAGGTGAGCTTTACCTATGATAGTCAGAAGCGTTTGACCTCAATGGAGGAGAAGTATATTGGGTCGTCAGCTACGAAAGTCGTGAATACTAAGATGATCTATTCTGCTCAGACGATTACCATGGTACGAGAGGAGAATAAGCTCGAAGATTATCTGAAAGCCTACGGAGTATATCCTGTCTCTTGATGCTAATGGGAGGGCTAAGAAGCTGGTCACGAAGAGATACGTAGAAAAAGATATATCCGCGGACGGTGTATCTGTCGAAACCGTAGAGGACTATATCTATGATAGTAAAGGGGCTCTCACGGGGTATAAGCCCGCCATCCGCCAACGAGCGACCTTAGCGTGGCTGAATGGTAATATGACGTCGTTTGCCTACAGCATACCTTCGAATACAGATATCGAAAAGAGAGAATATACGACCATCGCCAATCGTATCTATCCTGACCTCAACATCTTTCAGAAGGTCCTGGGACTATTAAATAGTCGTGTAGGCTACCTCTGGTCTGATAGATTAGGTCTGCGCTCTGCTAACCTCGTCTCTCGTATTCATCAAGATTATAAAACTTATCCAAACTCAAGAGTAAACCTGACCTACAGCTACCAGTACAAGCTGGATGCTAAGGGAAGGCCTATTGAGGTCAAGGAGATTACAAGCCCTCGTTCTTCTACGACCTATGTGATTACCTACCTCGAGAAGTAGGCTCCGCTACCACACATATCTATACGACGACACCCCGCAGGGTGACTGCCTCCAGAGAAGGCAAGTCCCTTGCGGGGTGTCGTATGTATGGAGTTAGGCTAAGCCTTAGAGGCGGCGAGCACCGTCAGAGATGACGACGTCGTAGAACTTAGGCTGGATGCCGTACTTGGTTTCGTAGCGCTTCTTGACTTCGGCGATGAAGCTGTCGTGAAGTTCTTCCTTGAGGAGGTTGATCGTGCAGCCACCGAAGCCACCGCCCATGACGCGTGAGCCGGTGACGCCGAATTCACGAGCGAGGTCATTGAGGAAGTCAAGCTCTTCGCAGCTCACTTCGTAGAGCTTGCTCATGCCGTGGTGCGTCTCGTACATCTTCTCACCGACGGTCTGGTAGTCACCCTTGTCGAGAGCTTCGCAGACAGCCAGGACGCGCTCGACTTCGCCGATGACGTAGGCAGCACGCTTGTAGTCCTCTTCGCTGACTTCATTCTTCACCTCTTCGAGCTGAGCGAAGGAAGCATCGCGGAGGAACTTGATCTCGGGATAGCGCTTAGCGAGGACGGCGACGACATTCTCGCAGCTCTCACGACGCTTGTTGTAGGCAGAGCTGGCCAGCTCATGCTTGACGCAGCTGTCGACGAGCAGCAGACAATAGCCCTTAGGATCGAAGGGGTGCTCTTCGTACTCGAAGCTCTTACAGTCGAGGCGAAGGAGCTTGCCAGCCTTACCGAAGACCGAAGCGAACTGGTCCATGATACCGCACTTCACACCGCAGTAGTTGTGCTCGGTAGCCTGACCGATCTTCGCCATATCCCACTTAGAGAGGCCGAGAGAGAAGAGATCATCGAGAGCGAAGGCGAAGGTGCTCTCCAGTGCAGCCGATGAAGACATCCCTGCGCCCAGAGGTACATCGCCTGCAAAGACCGTGTCGAAGCCAGCGATCTTGCCGCCACGCTTCTGGATCTCACGGCATACACCGAAGATGTAGCGTGCCCAGGACTGGCTGGGTGCATCCTCTTCCTTGAGGCCGAACTCTGCAGATTCGCCGAGGTCGAGTGCGAAAGCACGGACGCGGTCCGTACCATTGGGGACGGATCTCAGCGACCATAGCCTTGTCGATAGCGCCGGGGAAGACGAAGGCGCCGTTGTAGTCGGTGTGCTCACCGATGAGGTTGATACGGCCGGGAGACGTGTAGAGGGTACCGGCTTCGCCGTAGAGAGATGCGAACTTGTCGCGGATAGCTTGTGTATTCATCTGAATGATGGAGCTTGATAGGAGTGAGTAAACGTGGTATGATAGCAGTCCCCCTGACGCACCGCAGGGGTGCGGGAGGGGGACTGATGGGGATTGTCCTTAGAGGACTAAGGGAGCTGGCGAACCTTGTGACCTACGAGAGCGTAGTAGAGGAGGTAAGCTTCACCGATGAGGACGATGATCCAGGTGAACTGCCAACCGCCGAGGCTGTCAGCGAGGATACCCTGAGCGAAAGGCAGGATAGCACCACCGACGATACCCATCATCAGGGCACCCGAGCCAGCGGACGTGTACTTGCCGAGCTTATCGATAGCCAGTGAGAAGATAGCACCCCACATGACGGAGTGGAAGAGACCAGCACCGACGAGGAGGTAAGGATTGTTCAGGACCATACCCCCGAGGACGAGGATACCTGCGCCCAGAGAGGTGATGAGGAGCTGCTTGCTGGCGCTGATGCTGCTGAGGAAGCTACCACAGAGACGGCCGACGAGCATCAGACCCCAGTAGATGGTAGCCATCAGTGCAGCCTGCGAAGGCTCGAAGCCGAGGCTCTGACCATAGAGGTTGATATTATTCCCTACGCAGACTTCGACACCGACATACATGAAGATAGCAACGACACCGAGAGCGAGGTGCGAGAAGCTCCATACGCTCTTTTCGAGGACTTCGCCTTCCTTCTTCTCTGCACTTGCGATCGCGGGGAGGTGGAGCTTAGAGAGCGCTGCGATGAGACCACCGACGAGGACGATGAGTACGAGGAAGGGGATGTAGAGCGAGCTCAGTGCGATGTCCAGACCGCTCTTACCTGCGAAGATGACCGAAGCCACGAGGATAGGAGCGATGGTAGCCATCGTAGAGTTGGCCGTACCAGCGATAGACTGACGCGTGACACCCGTCGTGCCCTTCACGTCACAAGCGACGATGTAGGGTTCAGCACTGCCTGAAGGAAGGTCATAGCAGAGCCTGCTACGAAGCCAGCCAGAAGGAAGATGTAGTAGGCCACGGGGATGATGACGACATTAGGATCGTCCGCAGCAGCCTGGAACTTCGCGAGGTCTACTGACTCGAAGACATAGGCTGAGAGCTCATACAGTCCGAAGGCAGCGATCAGCCCAAAGAGACCCGTGATGAGGGTGTTCTTATAGCCCTTCTTCTCGATGCACTTGGCGCTGGGGATACCCATAGCGAGGTAGCCGAGGAAGAAAGCGAAGGTGATCAGCGTGGTGAGCGCATTGGTGAGCGAACCCGATTTCTGCAGGAAAGCGGCCTGCATAGGTGCTTGGAACTGCCCGTTCAGGTTCGTGATCAGACCTACGAGGGCCATGAGCACGACCATGATGATGAACGGCACCAGATAGCTCTGAGTCTGTTTCTGTTGTGTCATTGCTTACTGTTTATGTGAATGGATTTTGTTTGTTAGCTGGCTAAGCTTCGAGCGTGAAGCGGAAGATCGTCGTCGAGCGGAAGGTCTCTCCGGGATTCAGACGCGTCGAAGGGTATTCGGGCTTGTTGGGGCTGTCGGGATAGTGCTGCGTCTCTAAGCAGAGTGCGGCACGTGCCGGATAGCGGTGATCGTGCTTCCCGCGGAGGTTTCCGCTCATCCAGTTACCCGTGTAGAGCTGTACCCCAGGCTGGTCGGTGTAGACCTCCATGACGATGCCCGTCTTGGGGGAAGAGCAGCGCGAGGCAATAGCGAGCTTGCCCAGCTCCTTGTCCAATATATAGGTGTGGTCATAGCCACGTGCCCAGCGAAGTTGGTCGGTATCGGTGTCGATACGCTCGCCGATGAGGTGGGGCGTAGAGAAGTCCATGGGCGTACCAGCTACTGCAGCGGGAGCGCCATAGGGGATAGCCGTCTCATCGGTGGGGAGGTATTCCTTAGCGAAGATCTCTAGGGTGTGGTCGTGTACCGAAGGATCGCCTTCGCCGGAGAGGTTGAAGTAGGCGTGATTGGTGAGGTTTACTACCGTAGGACGCGTAGTCGTAGCCTCGTATTCGATGCAGAGCTCGCCTTCATCGGTGAGCGTGTAGACGACACGTACAGTGAGCTCGCCTGGGTAACCTTCTTCGCCGTCGGGGGAAGTGTAGGTGAAGGCGACCTTGTTAGGTGCAAGCTCTTCGCCATCCCAGATGACTGCATTGAAGCCCTTGAGTCCACCGTGCAGGCTGTTCGGGCCATTATTGATAGGAGCTCATAGCTCGTGCCATCGATGGTGAAGTGACCTCGGGCGATACGATTCGCATAGCGCCCGCAGATAGCACCGAAGTAGGCTTCTTCGCTGTGGATATATTCGTCGAGACTGTCGTGACCGAGGACGACGTCTGTATAACCTGTGCGGCTGGGGACTACGAGAGAGACGAGCTTAGCACCTTGGTTGATGAAGTGCGCTTCGGCTCCTGCCTTATTGATCAGAGTGTAGAGCTGGACGGCTTTATCGTCGACGACTCCACGGAAGGCCTCATGGGAGAGCCCGGCTTTATTCTGCTGCATCGTTAGTTTGTAGTTAGTTGGCTGTGAAAGTCACTCAATTGAAGCTTTAACGTGGTCAAATATACGAATAAGTACGCATACAGCCACGGCTCTCAGTCCTTTGTCTTGGTGTGGGAAGAATAGATAAGCCGACGCCCAGCATCAAGGACTTGGTGCGGGGTGTCGGCTTGTATTTGGTAGGGAGTGTAGGCTACTTCTTCGGGGTGTAGAGGCGCATGCTCTTGATGATGACGTTTTTCAGCGGACGGTTATTGTCATCCGTCTCGACGCGCTGGATCTTATCCACGGTGCCCCAGCCGTCGAGCAGGCGGCCAAAGACGGTATATCCGCCATCCAGATGCGCTGCACCGCCCTGGAGCTTGTAGGCTTCGCGCTGCTCGGGCGTGTACTTCCACGAGCGACTGGCTTCCATCTCGTCCAGATCCATGTCGGTATAGTACTTCCCCGTGACGATATAGAACTGGCTGAAGGATGACTTCTTCTCGGGGTTGGTGTCATCTCCCTCGCGGGCTGCGCCGATATAGCCACGGACATGGACGAACTTCTCAGGCATGGTCTCCGCCTTCAGTGTCGCTTCGTCGGAGTCATCGGGTAGGGGCTGCTCGCGGGAGAGACTACGGGTCTTTAGGTTCCCGACCTGAATCATAAAGTCCTTGATGACGCGGTGGAACTGTACGCCGTCGAAAGCATGCTCGCGGACAAGCTTGAGATAGTTGTCACGGTGGACGGGTGTCTCGTTGAAGAGCTCAATGATGAAGTTACCCTTCGTCGTCTCTACGAGGATCTGGGGGCGTTGCTCGCTCTGTGCGCTGACGATAGAGCTTAGGCTGAGGGCACAGAAGAGCGCGAGTAAGGGGCGGAAAAGCTGTCGCATGGAGTGTGTGATGTGTGAGATTAAGGGAGGAGTGGCATGCTGTCGTTGGACGCATCAGCTGTCGTGATGAAGGCCTTGGAATCAAGATCCTTGACGAGCTTCTTGAGCATAGCGAAGTGTTTGCGTTCGATGATGATGAAGAGTACCTCACGGGGCGTACCTGAGTACATCCCTTGGCCGTGGAGGAAGGTGCCACGCACGCCGACTTGTCCGATGAGTACCTCGCGAAGCTCCTGAGTCTTGTCGGAGATGATGAAGACCGACTTGTGGGGATTCTGAGGCTGGAGCGCGTCGACGACCTTGCTGTAGACGAAGATAGCGATCCACGAATAGAGGGGGACACGCCAGTCTTGGAAGACCCACAGCCCCAGTAGGACGATCAGCGAGTCGATGAGCATGATCAGGGTGCTGACCTTCGTGTTGAATGCACGAGATAGTACGCGAGCCAAGGTATCGGTACCGGCGCAGGTGCTTTGTGCAGTGAAGATCATCCATACACTTACTCCGAGCAGGGCCCCGCCGTAGAAGCTACAGAGAATAGACTCTTCGACGAGCGGGCGACCGCCTGACCACGTCTCGATGAGGTCAGAAAAGACGGCGACGAGGACGAAGGTCACGACGGTCTTGACTGCGGTGATCTTCCCAAGTCCCTTCATCGCCAGGAGGAAGAGCGGGATGTTGAAGACAAGAGCAATGGTACCGAGACCCAATTCCAGCCCAAAGAGGCTGCGAGCGACCTCGCGGATGACGAGCGCTAAACCATAGACACCGCCCGGGCTAATGTGTGCGGGGGCGAGGAAAAGACTGTAGCCAATGGCCAAAATAAAGGAGCCGAAGACGATGAGAAAGGCATCGAGCAGGAGCTGCTTCTTCGTTGTCGGAGCGGTAGGCATAGTGTATGAGGTAGATGTTTCTCTCACAAAGATAATTCCTCTGGATGATTCTGTAGCCTCCCGTAGGGAGATCCTGATGAAGCTGCCTGAAGAGGGTGGCCGAAGTGATATTACTTTCGGCCGGGTGTTATTCTACTTTCGCCGAATGTTATATTACTTTCACTCAAATGTTATATAACTTTTCACTGAATGTTATATTACTTTTGGACGAAAGTTATATTACTTTTTCCAGCCCCTCCGAATACCCTGTGTAGACAGGCTTTGTAGAGGTCTCTCGAATTGCCTTCTGACCCGAGAAAAAAAAAGCCTTCCCCTCCCTCCGCTTTTAGGCGAAGGGAGGGGAAGGAAAAGCGCTCTTTCAGCCGAGCGATGGCGGCGAATTAGATGTGAAGTGAAGCGGTGAACTGGACGTTGCGCCCTTCGGCGGGGATGAACTGCGTGCTGTTGATCGTCGTGCTGTAGTAGACGGTGTCGAAGAGATTGTTGACATTCAGCTGCAGGCTCAGCGCCTTCATGGGCGAGAAGCTTACGACGGTGTTGAAGATCGTGCTGGGATCGATCTTATAGATATTGGTCTCGTCGGAGTAGAAGCTACCCGTGTGGATCGCACCGAAGCCAAGTCTCAGGACGGTCTCGCTACTGAAAGGAGCGTTGTAGAAGGCCCAAGCGGAGACCTTATCACGAGGAACGCGCTTGAGGCGATTGCCCGCGGAGACGTTTTGCGTGAAGTTGCTCGACGTGTATTCGGCGATACGCGCGTCGGTGAGCGAATAGCCGAGGTTGAAGTCAAGGCAGAAGAGGGCGCGTAATTCATCTCCAGCTCGACACCCTTACTGATGGACTTACCGATAGGACCACCGATCTTGCGGCCGTCAGCAGCTATACCGAGGTTGGTGCGTACCATATTGTTCAGCGTGATATGGTAGGCGGCGGCGTGAAGCGAAAGTTGGTCGCCGAGATCCAGATGCAGACCGGCTTCCCACTGGCGACCCGTCAGCGGCTTGAAGCTCTTGAGTTCTTCGGCACTCATCTCATGTCCGTCAGCAGCCATATAGACTACCTCGGGCGAGAGGGTGATGCGCTGAGGCTTGAAGAAGGAGGATACGGAGCCGTAGACGTTGAAGCTGGGCGTGATGTTGTACACAGCGCCGAGGCGATAGGTCAGTGCGGCATTCGTAAGTATCTGATCGGTGGTGCGGTCGAGAAGCTTGCGGTCATCCGTATTGTAGATGCCGAAGTCACGACGGAAGAAGTCCATACGTACCCCCGCAAGGAGTCGCAGATTCTGCCACGTCATGAAGTCCTGCAGAGATACCCCATTGACCAGATCCTTGAAGACCTGCATACGGCGGTACTTCATATAGATCGGACCCTGATCGAGGATAGGATCCTTCAGCGTCACGATAGACCCAACGCCAGCTCCGGTATAGAGTGCGCGGTCAGAGCGACGAAGATCCATATAGGAGAAGTTGTGAGCGGCGAGGATCGCGTGGCTGGTATTGCCCCAGCGTAGACGTCCGGTCAGCTCGATCTGATTCTGTGCCGTCATCGTCCCATAGGCAAAGCCAAAGCCATCACGCTCTACGCGGTCGATGAGTACAGGTACCTTCGTCGTGCCGTCGAGGTAGTAGTGTTTAGCACCGGTGGCTTTTGCTCCCGTGAGATAGTTCAGTCCGTCGGTGGAGTAGTAGTTGAGGCTATCGTAAGCGAAGAAAGCGTGCTCAGAGAGTCGCCAGCGTTCGTCGATCGCGTAGTTGTACTTGGCGTGGAACTTGACCGTCTTGTTCGTCAGGAACTCATTGGGGTCGGTGTAAGCTCTCGAGGCAGGTTCGCTGCTGGGGAAGGTCCCTCGCTTGTAAGCTAACTCATCGGTCGAGATATCATAGACGTCCCACTTGAGGTGAGGCTGACCATAATCGCCTCGGAACTGGTCGTGGCTGATGATCGCAGCGAAGCCAAGCTTGTGCTTGGGCGAAAGCTTAATGTCAACAGCGGCATGTGCATTGGCGATCTTCGTGTAGTTACCACGCCAGCCATCACTGGTCGAATACTCCACGTCGGCGCGTGCATTCGCCTTGCTGGAGATCGCACTTGTCCCGCCAGCGGTGATACGATGCGTGCCGTACGAGCCGATGGTATAGCTTGCGTCGAAGGCTGGGCGTGCCTTGGGTTGCTTATTGATGATGTTGATGACACCACCGAGGGCGGAGTGACCGACGCTCATCGAGGCAGCACCCTTGAGTATCTCGATGTGGTCTACCGCTGCCATCCCCGTAAGAGGAGCTGATTGCCAGAGCGCATGACGCTCATCGCGCATCCCATCGTTGAGGACTACGGACTCGTAGAAGCCTCGTAGGAAGAACATATGGAAGCCACCGTAGTCCTTGAATGCTCCTACACCAGGGACGGTCTGCATAGCTTGTGCGGGATCGGTGTAGCCTAAGAGGCGGATCTTCTCAAGAGGAAGGATGTTCGTCGTCAGGGGGATCTCACGGCGTGGAGCGGGGATCTTGACGACTGTACTCGGTGCCATCACACGGGCACCACGTACTACGACTTCGCCGATGACTTGAGCCGAGTCGGCTGAGTCTGTAGTCTGGCCTGCCAGCGTCATAGGTAACGCCAGCGCCATGAGGCAGATAAATCGCTTCATAATGTACAGGTTTTGGTTTGTATAAATAGGTTTGGCGCCTGCTGGAGGTAGGAGTGCACGCATTCACGTGCTGGGAGCTCCCTCCCGTGAGGCAGTAGCAAAGGTATAGCTTTCCTGTGAGAGGAAAATAAATGCGTAGGGCTGTCAACTGACAGCCCTACGCACCTATATAATAATGTATAACCTCTCCCTAAAGCACCTCGAGCTGGGCGAAGCGCAGGAGGAGCTTCTTCGTCTCGCCGGTGTCGAAGGTGACGGTAGCCTTGGCATTGTCGCCACGGCCTTCGAGCTCGTCGATGACACCCGCACCGAAGCGCTTGTGCACGACACGTCCACCGACAGCGAGCGTACCGATACGCTTGTGTTTCTCCTCGGGCGTGTCGCTCGCCTCTCTGCGCTCGATGAGGACACGGCGCGAAGGAGCGGGAGGAGCCGAACGGAAGACGGGACGGTCGGAGAAGTCCGTCGGGAGGTCACCGCCTGCAGGGCGTACTGCCTTGGGGCGGTCCCAGGGCGAGGCGTGGCTACTTAGTCCCGAGTCGAAGGTCACTAATTCCTTGGGGAGCTCACGGACGAAGCGGCTGGGACGGCTAAACTCCGTGCGCCCATTGCGGAAGCGCTCTCTCGCATAGCCGATATGACACGTCTTCTCGGCACGCGTCAGGGCGACGTAGAAGAGTCGGCGCTCTTCCTCCAGCTCCTTGCCCGTATTGCTCATCATCGAGGGGAAGAGATCTTCCTCCAGCCCTACGATAAATACGTGAGGGAACTCCAGTCCCTTCGCTGAGTGGACGGTCATCAGCGTGATGCAGTCCTCATCGTCGCCCGCCTTGTCTTGGTCGGTCATCAGCGCGATCTCGCTGAGGTAGACGCCGAGTGAGGGCGTCTGATCGGCCTCGAGAGCGGCATGGATGTATTCGTCGATACCACCGAGTAGCTCTTGGATATTCTCCACGCGCCCCTTGCCTTCGCTGGTGGTGTCGCTCTTGAGATCGGCGAGGATACCCGTCTCATTGATCACACGCTCAGCGATCGCATAGAGGTCATCCTCCTGCTGGTTGTAGGCACGCAGGTCGTCAAGGAGGGCGGCGAAGGCTTGTAGTCGGGCAGCGGTGGGCTTATTGACCTCGACACCATAGGCGAGGGGATCACGGAGGATCTGCATCATCGGAAGACCCTGCTGTGAGGCGGTCTGACGTACACGCTGCACTGTCGTGTCGCCGATGCTTCGCTTGGGATAGTTGATGATACGCAGGAGAGCCTCTTCATCCAGTTCGTTGACCAAGACGCGGAAGTAGGCGACGACGTCCATGATCTCCTTGTGGTCAAAGAATGAGCGTCCGCCATAGATACGGAAGGGGAGCCCTACACGGCGGAAGACCTGCTCGAGGGTACGGCTCTGCGCATTGGTACGGTAGAGGATGGCTACCGAGCTGTAGGGAGCACCATCGCGGTGAAGACGCTGCACCTCGTCGGAGACCCAGAGAGCCTCGAGGTCACCTGTGAGCGCCTCATGCACGGTGATAGGTTCGCCGACAGACTCCTCCGAGAAGACATCCTTGGGGATCTGGTACTCGTTGTTCGCGATGATCTGCCCCGCAGCCTTGACGATGGTCTGCGTGGAGCGGTAGTTGCGCTCGAGCTTGAAGGTGCGGGCGTTGGGGAAGGTCTTCTCGAAGCTGAGGATATTGTCCAGGTTTGCTCCACGGAAGGAGTAGATACTCTGGGCATCATCGCCGACGACGAAGATAGCCCCCTTGTCCTGCATCAGCTGGCGTGCGATCATGTACTGGGCGAAGTTGGTATCCTGATACTCGTCGATGAGGAGGTAATCAATGCGGTCCTGCCAGAGCTTCAGCACATCGGGGTGCTGGCGGAAGAGGATATTGATCTGCAGCAGGAGGTCATCGAAGTCCATCGCATTGGAGCGCTTGAGCTCAGCCTCATAGTGCTGGTAGATCTCGTAGAGCTTGGGCAGGCCACTCTTCGCATCGTACTTGAGGAAGTCGGTGTAGGAGGCGTAGGCACTGGCGGTGATGAGGCGGTTCTTCGCTGAGGAGATGCGGTTGTGCACGACATTGGGCTTGTAGACCTTGTCGTCGAGACCGAGCTGCTTGATGATGGCCTTGATACGGCTACGGCTGTCGGAGGTGTTGTAGATCGAGTAGTCCGAGGTGTAGCCGAGGAGGGGAGCATGCTGGCGGAGGATCTTCCCGAAGATCGAGTGGAAGGTACCCATGTGGATCTGCCGAGCTACCGAGCCGACGTGGCGGGAGATACGCGCCTGCATCTCACGGGCGGCCTTGTTGGTGAAGGTCAGCGCCATGAGTCCTGCGGGGTGATAGCCCGAGTCCAAGAGATAGAGGAGCTTGTAGACGAGGACGCGGGTCTTGCCACTACCTGCGCCAGCGATGACCAGTGCGGGGCCATCGTTGTAGACGACGGCGGCACGCTGGGCATCGTTGAGCTCACTGAGGTAGGGTAGGTCGAGGGTATCACTTGCACTCATGACGAGAGGGGTATATATAATAATGTAGGGGAAGGCTGATGTGCCGAGCTCTTGCTTTGGGAGCTAAGGGCCTCTTTTGCCCCGCAAAGGTACAGCGAATCTCTCCATCTATATACGTGTGAGCCCCACAATGCGATGGCATTGCGGGGCTCACTGTGCTTATTGGCCTCAGCCTCGTACTACGGATCAATGGTGATTCATACCACGATAGAGGTGCCACTCTTTCCTCAGATGATGGAGGAGGCGGCGGGTGAGGCGTACAATCTCTGGGATCGCTCCGACGAGGAGCAGGAAGAGAAAGAAACTTGGTAGACGATCCTTCCAATTGTCTCCGGCACGATCTGCATAGTAGAGTAGCCAAGCAAGGAAGGCGTAAAGAATAGTGAGTAGGGTTCGCTCCATAGGCATTATAATTACGAATTCACGTGAGTTGCATGGGGAAAGCCCTAGGGCAAGACTGATGTGTTGTATTAGTGTTGCCTTGGCTTCGTTGCAAAGGTACGACATATTTTATGATAGCAAGAGCGCTTCACAAAGGTGCTCCTATTCTCCTCATAGAGAATGGAGTGCATAGCTATATTTGTAGGCGGAGCAGTGAGCTGAGAAGTTAGCTCGGAAAGGTCTTTACTATGAGAGGGGAAACTAACCAGTACTGGTCGGTGAACGAACCAGTACTGGTCACTAATATGAACCACTACTGGTCACGCTGCGAACCACTACTGGTCGGAGCACTGACCAGTAGTGGTTGGTTTAGCCCCCTGCCTGGGGACGATAGCCCTGTGGCGAAGTCTCGCTCCCCAGTGGGCACGAGGCGACGATCTAGCACGAGTAGGAGAGCTGATTTATTCGTAACTTTGTGTACTATACATTCTTTCATGGTAGGCTCTGCTCGGGTCTTCCCTTCATTTATTAGATGCAAGACTTAGATATTCGTGGTGCCCGCGTGCACAACCTTAAGGACGTGGATGCTCACATCCCTCGCTACTCGCTGACGGTCTTCACCGGCCTGAGTGGTAGCGGGAAATCCTCCTTGGCATTCGACACCATCTACGCTGAGGGCCAGCGCCGCTATATCGAGACGTTCAGTTCCTATGCTCGAGGCTTCCTTGGTGGAGGTCTTGAGCGTCCTGATGTCAATGAGATCACAGGTCTCGGCCCCGTCATATCTATCGAGCAGAAGACCACGAACCGCAATCCCCGCTCTACCGTCGGGACCGTCACGGAGATCTACGACTTCTTCCGCCTCCTCTATGCACGTGCAGGTACCGCTATATCGTACCTCTCGGGCAAGCCCTATGGTGCGCTATACCGAGGAGCAGATCTTGGAGCTCCTCCTCGAGCGCTATGAGGGGAAGAAGGTCCTCCTCCTGGCTCCCGTCGTCAAGCAGCGTAAGGGGCATTACAAAGAGCTCTTCGAGCAGCTTCGTAAGAAGAGCTTTCTCACCGTCCGCGTCGATGGGGAGCTGCGAGAGATCACCTATGGCATGAAGCTCGACCGCTATAAGCTCCATAGCGTCGAGGTACAGACCGACAAACTTACTATAGCGGAGAAGAACCGCGACCGCCTGCTTGCGAGCCTTCGCCTGACCCTCAAGGAGGGCGATGGAGTGATGATGCTCCAGGACATCACTACGGGAGAGGTCGCTTACTTCAGCCGCCATCTGATGGACCCCGAGACGGGGCTATCATACAACGAACCCGCACCGCACAACTTCTCCTTCAACTCGCCCAACGGCAGCTGTCCGCGCTGTAAGGGCCTCGGCGAAGTGCGTGTCATCGACCTCGATAGCATCGTGCCCGACCGCGCGAAGAGCATCTATGCTGGGGGCATTCTCCCCTTAGGGAAGTACCGCCGTACGCTGGTCTTCGCCCAGATCGAAGCCCTCTGCGCTAAGTACGAGGTCTCGATCAAGGATCCTATCTCCCAGCTCCCAGATGACCTCCTCACTGAGATCGTCGAGGGTAGTGAAGAGGACTTGGTCCTGCAGGACGACCGCTTCACGGAGCTCCGTGGCGTACCCCTCTCCTATGATGGCCTCGGTGCCTACCTCATGGCACAGAGCGAAGAGGAGGAGAGCCCCCGAGGCGCAGAGAAGTGGATGGCACAGTTCACCCGTGCAGAGGTCTGCCCCGAGTGTCATGGTGGGCGCTTGAATAAAGAAGCCCTGCACTACTTCATCGGTGGGAAGAATATCGGTGAGGTCGCTTCGATGGAGCTGACGCATTTGGCTTCTTGGCTCGAAGGGCTGGAGGATAAGCTGACGGATCAGCAGCGCACCATCGCGACCGAGGTGCTCAAGGAGATCCGTACCCGTCTGTCCTTCCTCCTGGATGTGGGCCTCGGCTACCTCTCGATGAACCGCATGACCGCCTCCCTCTCGGGGGGCGAGAGCCAGCGTATTCGCTTGGCGACGCAGATCGGGACTCAGCTTGTCGAGGTGCTCTATATCCTTGATGAGCCGAGCATCGGCCTCCACCAGCGAGACAATGTGCGCCTCATCCATTCGCTGCAGAAGCTCCGTGATCTGGGGAATACCGTCATCGTCGTCGAGCACGACAAGGATATGATGCTCGAGGCAGACCATATCATCGATATGGGTCCGAAGGCCGGCCGTCTCGGTGGCGAGGTCGTCTTCTCGGGATCTCCCGAGGCGATGATGCGCGCAGGTACGCTGACGGCACGCTATATTAGCGGTGTTGAGACCATCGAGATCGCCCCCGAGCGTCGCCCGATGACCGAGCGTCAGCTCCGCCTGACAGGTGCACGTGGCAATAACCTTCGTAGTGTCGATGTTAGCCTTCCACTGGGTACAATGATATGTGTCGCAGGGGTATCGGGGAGTGGTAAGAGTACGCTCATCAATGAGACGCTGCTGCCTATCCTCAGTCAGCACCTCTATGCTTCGCTGAAGGATCCGCTGCCCTACGATAGTATCGAGGGGCTGGAGTACGTCGATAAGGTCGTCGCCGTAGACCAGTCGCCTATCGGCCGTACGCCCCGTAGTAATCCCGCGACTTATACGGGTGTCTTCACGGATATCCGTAACCTCTTCGTGGGGCTTCCCGAGAGTAAGATGCGTGGCTACAAGCCTGGACGCTTCTCCTTCAACGTCTCGGGCGGACGCTGTGAGACCTGCTCAGGGAACGGCTACAAGACTATCGAGATGAACTTCCTCCCCGACGTCTTCGCTCCCTGCGAGGCTTGTCACGGACGTCGCTACAATAGAGAGACCCTCGAGGTGCGCTTCAAGGGCAAGTCCATCGCCGACGTCCTCGACATGACGATCAATGCGGCAGTGGAGTTCTTTGCCCACGTCCCTCATATACTCAAGAAGCTCCAGGTCCTGCAGGATGTAGGCCTTGGATATATTAAGCTCGGGCAGTCCTCGACGACTCTCTCTGGGGGTGAGAGCCAGCGTATCAAGCTGGCCTCCGAGCTCGCTAAGCGCGATACGGGTAAGACCATCTATATACTTGACGAGCCTACCACAGGCCTACACTTCGAGGATATCCGCGTCCTCCTCGGTATCCTCAATCGCCTCGTCGATCGTGGGAATACCGTCATCATCATCGAGCACAACCTCGATGTCCTCAAGAGTGCCGACTATATCATCGAGATCGGCCCTGAGGGCGGTAAGGACGGAGGGCAGCTGCTCTTCGCTGGTACTCCCGAGGCTTTGGCTCAGGTCAAGGATAGCCCTACGGCACCCTTCCTCGCCGAAGAACTCAAGCTCGCAGGCCGCAAGAAAACTTCACGCAAATAATATTTATCACATAAATACTTACTACCCTAATTACTATCACCACACCCATGAAACTTGGAAACCGTTTATCCAACAAGATCTGTCCCGACAACATGACGATCGAGGAGTGGCAGGTAGCCCTCCGCCGTGAGAACGCACGCGAGAGTGACTTCACCGTGGAGCACCTCGACAAGAACCGTATCTGGGGCGACTACCTCGTGTGTAGTGCCACCGGCCGCTATCGTGTCGCCTTCCGTGGCGTACAGAGCGATCGCAACTTCTGCTCCTGTCTGGACTTCCGTACCAATGGCCTCGGTACTTGTAAGCACCTCGAGGCGGTATCACTCTTCCTCGAGGAGCATGTCCCCGGCTACCCTTGGGCAGGCCTCAGCTATTCGGCTGAATACTCCTCTATCTATGTCAGCTACAAGGGTGGGCGTAGCATACGTCTTCGTGTAGGAGATGCGTATCGTGCCGAGTACCAGCGTCTGAAGGAGAAGTACTTCTCTCCCGAAGGGATCCTCCCCGAGAGTAACTACCACCTCCTTGAGCAGATCTGTGAGGAGGCTCTGGCGATCTCATCCTCTTTCCGCTGCTACGAGGATGTGCAGGAGTTCGCAGAGGAGTGTGCCCAACTCAGTCAGTGGAAGACAGAGCTCAGCTCCGCCTATCCCGAGAAGGCTATCCCCCTGGGATAAGAAGCAGATCAACCCCGCTTACTCTGAGGTCGAGCACCTGCTCTATGACCTCTGCTTGAATGGCTTTGGCTTCATCGTCGGCCTCAAGCATCCCTTCTACATGCACCTCTTGGCCCGCCTCGTCGAGGAGGTCTATCAGGGAGAGGTCGAGCGTAACAAGGGCTATATCATCGTAGGGAATGAGACTGATGTCCTGCTCTGGCAGTCCGTCCTCCTGCAGTACAGCGAGTACATCCATCTGCCCGTACAGGTGGTCTCACAGCAGACCTTCCTTAAGCAACCCATACAGCAGGGGGCGAAGGCGACCTTCGTCTACGTCAATGATGCAGACTGCTTGAAGGAGTGGAAGAACCCCGTATCTCTGGCTATCAAGCGCTTGGATATCAAGCATCTCTACATGCATGTCGAGACGCTCCAGCACTTCACTCCTGTACAGCTCTCCTCGATCCTCCAGCACATCAATCCCTTCATCATCGGGCCCTTCTACAAGTTCATCCACACGTATCGCCCGATGTTCCCCCTCCGTGAGCGTCAGGACTTTCTCCCTCCCGAGATGCAGCCCTTCACGTTCTTCGTGACACAGGTGCTCTTGACGGCGCTCGTCCTGCCCTCAGGAGATGCTCCTTCGTCGGCTCCTCTGCCGGTAGAGGAGATGCTGACCCCTGAGACACGTGTGACGAAGTTCCTCTCCCTGCTCGGCGAGATCCTCGACGACCCGAAGTCTACCGAGGTCCTTCGTGAGCGGATCGCCCGTGGTGCAGGCTTGCGGTAGCTTGTCTAAGTAGTCTATTTAGATTACCTTTGCACTCAATTTGTTAGGGTGTTGTGGGCGGAGATCTCACTTCCTTGCCCGACCCGACAGATATTACGCTAAGCATAGTATACATTAAATAATAAAAGACGAATGGCTGTATCGATTAAGCAGACCTCCGATGTAGCAGCTGTCATCACCGTCCAGGTGAGTGCAGCAGACTACCAACCCCAAGTAGATAAGGCACTGAAGAACTATCAGAAGAATGCTTCTATCCCTGGCTTCCGTAAGGGCCATGCGCCCCTCGGCCTCATCAAGAAGCAGGTAGGCACCTCGGTCAAGGTCGAGGAGATCAACCGTGCTGTCGTCAGCGCTCTCTTCGGCTATATCGACGAAGAGAAGCTCCAGATCCTCGGCAATCCCCTGCCCGTAGAGGACGCTAAGGAGTACGACTTCGCTACGGAAGAGAACTTCGAATTCTCCTACGACGTAGCCCTCGCTCCTAAGATCGAAGTTAAGCTCGAGAAGAAGGACAAGCTCACCTACTACCGCATCGTCGCTACCAAGGAAATGGAAGACGAGCAGATCAAGCGTATGCTTGAGAACGCTGGTAAGCAGATCGAAGCTGACTCTGTAGAGGACAACGACGTCGTCTACGGCCGTGCCCTCGAGCTCGCTGATGGTCAGCCCAAGGAAGGCGGTATCGAAGCTGCTCAGGCGCTGATCCTCCCTCGTTTCACTAAGAACGAAGCTGAGAAGGCTAAGCTCATCGGTGCTAAGCTCGGTGATACGATCACCTTCGAGCCCTTCGCACTCTATGACGGTCTGGTTCCTGAGATCGCTTCGCTCCTCCAGATCGAGAAGGAAGCTGTCCCCGCCCTCGATGGTGTAGCCTTCTCCTACCAGATCACGAAGATCTCACGCCGCGAAGCTGCTGAGCTCAATGATGCCTTCTTCACCGAAGCCTTCGGCGAAGGTAGCGACATCCGTAGCGAAGAAGCTCTGCGTAAGAACATCCAGGAGAGCTTCGCTGAGCAGTTCGCCACCGAGAGCGACTTCAAGTTCACGCGTGACCTGCGTGCTCTCCTTCTGAAGAAGGCTGGCAAGGTAGCGTACGATGAAGCTCTGCTCAAGCGCATCTTCCTCGCTCGCAACGCTGAGGCTAAGGTCGAAGATCTCGATCGTGACATGCCACAGATCCTCGATGACATCACCTTCGACCGCATCAAGGGTCAGCTCCTCGAAGCTGCTGGTGTGCAGATCTCTGATGAGGATCTCAATAAGTTCGCCCTTATCGTAGCTAAGAATCAGTTCGCTATGTACGGCATGACTTCTGTGCCCGACGAACTGCTCGAGAACTACGCTCAGAGCATGCTCAAGGACGAGCGTACGAAGGAGAACCTCATCGACCGCGTCGCTGACTCCAAGCTCGCTGCTATCGCTAAGGAAGCGATCACCGTCACTGAGAAGGAAGTCTCTCCTGAAGAGTTCAACAAGCTGATGAGCGAAGACACGAAGGCTTAAGCCTCGCTGTCCTCCCAGCAGATATAGATAGAAGCCCCGTCGCAGATCCCTGCGGCGGGGCTTTTTTTGTATCGTATGATATGGAGAGATTGGTATTTAATAAGAAGTTTCCTACCTTTACCGCAAAGAAAGACAAGGAGAGATACACCGACACTCCTACGTGATCCTCTCCGACCAACGCATTACCCTCACCGACGTACCTCCTCCCTATGGCTGAGCGATAAGTCTTAAACACATGCCCTGAGTACCTCTTCATTTAAGAGAGTAGGCACTCCGAGTAGACCCGCACAGCCGTACCATCCTCTCTCAGACCCTCCCTTCCTGCCGCGAACACCAACCTACACGAGTAGGGGAGAGCCTTTAGCACACACCTTGATGTGTATCTCATCACCCTCCAGCAGGGGGCAGATGAGGTCCACTCCACCCGTCGTCAGATCCCATTCGTTTCACCTTAGTTACCCAAAGACGCAAATGAAGAAGAGTTTACTCTTACTCCTATTCCTAACTCTTTCGATAGGAGTAGCATGGGCTCAAAAGAAGCAGATCACCGTCAAGGGGATCGTCCTCGCTGTGGAGGACAAAGAGCCCATCGTCCCGGCCTCAATCCAGTCTGTAGACTATCCCAACATCGGTACGCTGACCGACCCGAAGGGACGCTTCACCCTTCACCTCCCCGAGGGAGCTCGCACGCTACGTGTGTCGAGCGTCGGCTATGCCAGTAAGATCGTCGCCATCACGGGCAAAGAACTTCGCATCCTCCTGGACAACGATGAGCAGTCCATCGACAAGGTCGTCATCGTAGCCTATGGTACGCAGAAGAAGCAGAGCCTCGTCGGGGCACAAGCCTCGATCAGTGGCAAGCAGCTTGCAGCCCGACCTATCTCTAATGCCTCGAACGCACTTGCCGGTGCTGCTGCTGGGGTGCAGGTCACGACCTCTTCGGGTCAGCCTGGCTCCGAAGCTGATATCCGTATCCGTGGCTTCGGCTCGGTCAATGCCTCCTCAGCCCCTCTGTACGTCGTCGACGGTGCCGTCTATACGGGCCGTATCTCGGATATCGCTCAGCAGGATATCGCTGATATCTCTGTGCTGAAGGACGCTGCCGCCACAGCTCTCTACGGCTCCAGCGCAGGTAATGGGGTCATCCTCATCACCACGAAGCGTAATGCTGGGCAGGCTGGTCAGCCTCACTTTACCTTCTCTACCAGCCAAGGCTTCTCCGTCCGTGGGCTTCCCGAGTATGATAAGATCGGTACGATGGACCACTACAAGATTCGCTGGCAGCAGTGGTACAACACGCTCCGCTATGACGAACGCAATAAGAATAAGACTGATGAAGAGCTCGGTACGATCGCTGCCCTCCAGACTTATCAAGCGCTGAAGTACAATCCCTATAGTGGTATCGACTCCTACTATCGTAAGGACGCCAATGGGGTCTATCAGCTCTCTAAGGGTGGCCCTGCTAAGGGTGCTTATCCTGGTATCCTCCTTCCTACCGGTGAGCTGAATCCCGAGATCAATGGCCTCCTCTATGGTGATGACCTCGACTGGTACAATGCCTTCTACCGCACGGGCCATCGTGGTGAATACACCCTCAGTGGTGGTCTCCGCACCGATAAGCTCCAGTCGTACCTCTCGCTGAACTACCTCAATGAGCGTGGCTTCATGATCGAGTCAGGCTACAAGCGCTACAACCTCCGTGCTAACCTCTCGTATGATATCCGCCCCTGGCTGACGCTCGGTACGAATATTGGGCTGACGCACACACGCTCCGAAGGCCCTCGCTCGCTCGGTGGTACATCTGCCAATGGTGCACACTTCTCCCAGACGATCGCTCCTATCTATCCTATCCATGTCCATGATCCGCTGACGGGAGCATACGTCCTCGATGACCGCGGGAATAGGATCTATGACCACAGCATCACCCGCCCCTATCGTAAGAACTACAATACGATCGAGCTGGCTTACCTCGACCACAATGAGTCGCTGCGTGATGCCTTGATGGGCCGTGCACATCTCGATATTAAGCCTATTGACGGGCTTAAGCTCTCGCTTCAGGTAGCTTATGACCAGAGCAATAGCCGCTCTAAGCTCCGCTACAACAATAAGACCGGGGATAACCCTCAGGGCTTGCTGGAAATGAGTGTAGGACGTGGTACGACACTGACCTTCACTCAGCTCGCCAACTACACGAAGAAGCTGGGTAAGGATCACGAGTTCGAAGGGCTCATTGCTCATGAAAGCTATGATCTTGAGAGCTTCGGTATGTCGGGCTCGAAGGAGTTCCTGAAGTTCATCGTCATCGATGAGCTCTCGAACTATACCAAGGTACGCTCGGTCAACTCCAATACCAATACCTATCGCAAGGAAAGTTACTTCGGCCGCTTCAACTACAACTACAGCGACCGCTACAACCTCTCGCTGGCCTACCGCCGAGATGGCTCCAGCCGCTTCCATAAGAATAGCCGCTGGGGGAACTTCTGGGCCGTGGGTGCTGGGTGGAATATCAACTCAGAGAAGTTCATGAAGAACGTCTCTTGGGTCAACCGCCTCAAGCTCCGTGGTTCCTATGGGCAGACGGGGAACGACGGTCTATCTGGCTACTATCCCTACCAGACGACCTATAATGTCAGTGCTAATAATCTTGATGAACCTGGGCTGCGTGTAGCAAATGTCGGGAATGCCGACTTGACATGGGAAACCCAGATTACCTCTGACGTAGCTCTTGAATTCGGTCTCTTTGACCGAATCGATGGTACGATCGAAGTCTTCAACAAGGAGTCGAAGGACCTGCTCTTCGAATATGAGCTGCCTACCTCAAGTGGTGTCGGGAGTATTGACCGTAATATCGGTAAGATCCGTAACTATGGTCTCGAGCTCGAGCTCGGTGCTAAGATCCTTCGTATCGGTGACTTCTCCTGGAGCCTGCGTGCTAACGCTACGTGGCTGAGGAATAAGATCGTCAAGCTCCCTGACCTCAATCGTAAGGATGGTATCATCGTCGGGACGAAGAAGTATTTGGAGGGTCGTAGTCTCTATGACTACTACCTCTACGAATATCTCGGGGTAGACCCTGCTGATGGTAAGGCTATGTATCGCCTCGACCGGGAGAAGTATCCTGATGAACCTGGGCTCGAGGCCTCGGGTGAGCGCGCTACCTACACGAAGAATGGGGAAAAGGCTCGTAAGCACTACACGGGCTCATCTATCCCCGATGTCTATGGTGGCTTCTCTACGAACTTCCGCTACAAGGATATTGGCCTCAACTTCGTCTTTGCCTATCAGATCGGTGGTAAGTCCTACGATGGTCTCTACCAGGATATGATGTCACGCGACCTCTCTTCGGGGACAGCTATGCACCCTGACCTCTATCGAGCTTGGCGCAAGCCTGGGCAGATCACTGATGTCCCTCGTCTTGATGCTGACCCGCTGAACTTCTCGACGATGACCTCCGACCGCTGGCTCATCTCTTCGACTGCCCTTGCACTGAAGAGCATCTCGATGAGCTACGACCTCCCTAAGCGCTTCGCTAAGAAGCTCGGGGTCGATGGTGTTGGCCTCACTTTCGCCGCTGAGAACCTCTTTATCCTCTCCAAGCGCAGAGGGCTCAACCCCTTCAGTGGCTACACAGGTGTCCACGGCACTGTCGGCTATGCTGCTGCCCGTACCTTCACTACGACTCTCAATGTCACCTTCTAATCTTTGCCTACGATCATGAAGAGATTGCATAAATACCTTGCCATAGCTGCAGGCGTGAGCTTGCTCACACTCCCAGCATGCAAGAAGGACTTCCTCGAAACCTCTCCCACCTCCTCACTGGGGGATAAGCAAGCTGAAGGGACCCAAGAAGGGCTCCAGGGTATCGTCAATGGGCTGCATCACATGATGTACACCTATAGCTTTGGTCAGGCATTTGGGGCTGGAGCACCTTCGCTCAACCTGCGCCTTGACCTGATGAGTGATGATGTCATCAATACGCAGCGAGCTTACCTCAGAGAGTACACCTATCTGGGAGCGCACAATGAGCGTGGAGATGGAGTCATCAACTATCGGGCTTGGGACTTCTACTATACCCTCATCCAGCACACGAATATCGCTATCCGAGGCTTCAAGAAAACGCTGACCGAAGAGGAGCGTAAGGATAAGAAGATCCGCTACTCCGTAGGGGAAGCCTACGCCTTCCGCGCCTATGCTTATCATCAGCTCGTCCAGCTCTTCGCTAAGCGCTACAATGCCTCGACGGCGGCCACTGACCCTGGAGTCGTCATGCGTGATGAAAATGCGAACAATGCTCAGCTCTATGAGCCTGCTCGCCGTGGTACAGTAGCCGAAGCCTATGGGCTCATCGAGTCGGACTTGAAGATGGCTATGGAGACGCTCAAGGAGCTGGACCAGAATAATTCGCGCAACCACCTGCGCTACTCGACGGTCTGTGGCATCGCTGCACGCGTAGCCCTCAGTAAGTCCGACTGGGCTGCAGCGGAGACCTATGCAAAGGAGGCTATCGCGAACGCTAACTCTAAGCTCCAGGTGGGTGAAGAGCTCCTCGATGGCTTCAATGACTACACCGCCAATGAATGGATGTGGGGCTACCGCTATGCAGAGACGCAGAACCAAGGTTACGGTACTTTCCTCGCTACGTACTCGACGAACTTCGATAACGGCTGGCAGGACCACTTCCGCTTCGCTGTGAATCGAAATATCTTCGACCAGCTGGGACCCAATGACGTACGTCGCAAGTGGTGGTACTGCTATGACCTGGATCAGAATATCCCAGAGGATGTCGATGCTGGCTACCTCCCTCTGATTAGTGGAGTGCCAGGCTTTGAGATCACGGGGCAGTGCATGAAGTATCGTGTACAGAACCACGCCTCCAGTAAGGGCGACGTCCTCATCATGCGCCTCGGCGAGATGTACTACATCCAGGCTGAGGCTGAGGCTCGCCAGGGTAAGACTGCGGCAGCTCAGACGACGCTCTACACGATAGTGAAGACGCGCGATGCTGACTTCGTACAGCCCACGGAGACGGGGGATGCCCTGATCGAGAAGATCTTCCTGCACAAGCGCCTGGATCTCCTCTTTGAGGGAGTACGCTTCTTCGATATGAAGCGTCTGGGTATCGTGCCCAATCGCCTTGCAGCGAAGAATTTCCAGATCATTAAGGACTTCACTGGTCAAGGCGGTGGTGAGACGAAGTACCTGGAAGCTATCACGAAGAACCAGGGTTCGTCTTACGAAACGATGCCTAAGACAGCCGATGATAAGAACTGGCAGTTCAAGATCCCCTACACGGAAATTAAGTCCAATCCCCTCTGTCAGCAGAATCCTTAGGGCTCTCCGCACTGACTAAACGAATTAGCCCCTACGACTCACTGCGAGTCGTAGGGGCTAATTTCGTATCTAAGGATATGCGAGGCTGAGGCTACCAGCCACCGGTGGCACCACCACCACCTGAGGAGCCTCCACCGAAGCTACCTCCGCCAAATCCGCCGCCTCCGCCGAATCCTCCGCCACCCCAGCCGCCTCGATTGCGACCTGAGTTGAGTAGAGCTCCGAGGAGCATGCCTCTCAAGAGCTCGTCATTATCCGACTGACGGCGGTGGTCGCTATGCGAATCGTGCCCGCAGTTGCGACAGCGGTAGTGTCGGCGCTCATAGCGCCCACCATCGATAAGCTCTGTACGCTCAAGGGCTACCGTGCGGGCTCCACAGTGCTCGCAGCGTGTCCATGCGTCACTGACGTCACGTCCAGCGGTCTCTGCATAGTGACAGTGGCTACACTGATAGACAGAGTAGAGGCGTGAGCCGATCTCCATCTCCTTCTGCTCTGCAGGTGTCAGATAGCGCCAGCCCTCAGATGGAGCAAGGGGCACCATCTTATCCTGTCTACACTGCGGGCAGGGAGCTGGCGAGGTGGCGTATTTCGTTCAGCACCCGACGTGCATAGAAGTGATAGAGTAGCCCTACGGGCAGACAGATGATGTAGAGTAGGATGGGGATGGGTCTTAGCTCGGGCTTCGATCAGAGGAAGGCGCTCTCTAGCTAAGTGCGGTGTGCGGCTACGGAGCTTCTCCTCATAGAGGCTGGAGAAGGCGCTATATCCAGCAGAGAATACCAAGACCCCGTAGAGGAGCCACAGCATGAAGGAGAAGGACTCCCCTTCGCCACGTGCTGTCCTGCGGTCGGAGGTGTACTCCTCTCCTTGGAGTACCTTACCTACGGCTACTACACCATTATATATAGCTCCGTCGTAGTCCCCTTCGCGCATCAGCGGGATGATGTACTGTCGCTGGATACGGCTGGCACGGACGTCGGTCAATATCCCTCCATCCCATAGCCCGTCTCGAAGCGGACCTTACGCTGGTCCATGACGACCAGCAGCAGAAGCCCGTCATTGCGGGTCTTCGAGCCCAAGCCCCATAGCCTAAAGAGGTCAGTGGAGAAGCTCTCGATATCTCGCTCCCCGATACTCGGGAGTATGACCGTGGCGAACTCTACACCCGTCGTGCGACGGATCTTGTAGAGTGCCGCATCGATGCGCTCTCGCCCCTCAGCACTGATGTAGCCCTCGGGGTCGGAGAGCAGACGGGTGCTGTCGGTCGTGAAGACATTCGGTACGAGCTCGGGCGTATAGACCTTCCCCTCGGCCCAGAGACCGAGTGGGAAGAGGCTAATGAGGGCGAGCAGGAGGAGATGTCGGAGCGCTCTATCCATCCTGTAGCGCATAGTCGTTTAAGTGGGGATTACTTCTCGGTAGAGAAGTCGACGGTGGGTGCCACTTCGCTACCAGCCTGAGCCGTGAAGTAGGGGCGTTCGCGGAAGCCTGCGAGCCCAGCGACGATGACGGTGGGGAACTTGTTGCGGTGCGTGTTGTACTGCTGAGCAGCGTCATTGAAGTCACGGCGAGCCGTAGCGATACGGTTTTCCGTCCCTTCGAGCTGTGAGGAGAGATCGCGGAACTGCTCGTTAGCCTTCAGGTCGGGGTACTTCTCTACGACGACCATCAGACGAGAGAGGGCGGAGGAGAGAGCATCCTGACTCTGCTGGAAACGCTGTAGGGCGGCTTCGTCCATGTCGTTGGCATTGATCGTTGTTGAGGTAGCCTTGCTACGAGCCGAGATGACGCTCTCGAGGGTCTCACGCTCATGAGAAGCATAGCCCTTGACGACATTCACCAGATTGGGGATGAGGTCACTACGGCGCTGATACTGGTTCTCTACCTGGCTCCACTTGTTCTTGACATTCTGATCAATAGTGACGAGGCCGTTGTACTTAGAGATCCCCCAGATGGCGAGGAGGACAATGACAGCTACTGCGATAGCCCACTTAGGGAATTTCATTGTTTGCTTACTGTTTTAGGCCGTCTCAAGGGAGTATATCCGGACAAGACGGCGGAGGTTATGAATACTTATTACTTGATGCACTATGTACAAAGACTGTGCCAAGGTACATAAAAAGTCGGACTTCTTTGCGTTGCAGGCCTTTGTCTGCCTGAGTCAGATAGAGGGCTGTGGGCGTGGGCAGTATACCCTTCAATAGAGGGTGATGGCTCCAAGCTATGGCCCGCTCCTTCGCATGTCATAGATGGGGGGGCGTATGAACCTATATTGGTCAGCGGGCGAACCTATATTGGTCATCACACGGAGCAGTATAGGTCACGACGTCGATCTATATAGGTTCGCCCGCTGACCAATATTAGATTGTTGCTCGGCGCCGGGATAAAAGTTGTGGACGAGTGGCAGATAAGTTTGGGCTACGTACGTGGCTCTAATATTTACGTACGTGGATATTTGGATTGACGTGCCTGGTCTTTAAGACTACGTACATAGATAGAAGAAATCCACTACATGAAGGCGCTTTTTCCTCCACGAGAACGATGCTTTTCCCTCCGCTGTATAAGAGGAATACTCGCGATAAGGCGAAGGGCTTGCGTATCTCTTCGAAGAGGCATATCGGGGAACTGGGCGTGCGATACCTTTGCACACTAAGTAGAGGACAGGACTCTCGGCCACAGTCTCAATATAGGTCGATATCCCTACCTCTACTTCCGTGTGCGGTATATAGAGATACGCCTCCCGCTGCAGACCTACGAGAGTCTTGCGGCGGGAGGCGTATGAAGTGAAGGGGAGCTCGGGAGGGAGCTTAGCTCTGCGCGGTCTCTAAGAGTGCCTTAGCTGCGGCACGGGTGACGTCGGTGAGCTTGCTACCGCTCTGCATACGCGCGATCTCGTCGATGCGCTCCTCTGCAGTGAGGTGGCGGATGTAGCTACGGGTGCTTGCCTCGCCGTGCTCCTTGTAGATGTAGAAGTGGTCTTCGCCCGCTGCGGCTATCTGAGGGAGGTGCGTCACCGCCAGGACCTGCATGCTCTCGCCCATGCGGCGAAGGATCGTGGCGATGCGCTCGGCGGTCTCGCCCGAGACGCCCGTATCGATCTCGTCGAAGATGATCGTGGGGAGGCTACGGCGGTCAGCGATGAGTGCCTTGATAGCGAGCATGAGGCGGGAGATTTCCCCACCCGAAGCAATCTCTGCTACGGGCTCGGGCTCGATCTCCTTATTCGCGGAGAAGAGGAAGGTGACGTGATCCAGCCCGTGAAGGGTGGGAGCGTCTAAGATATCCTGACGGATGACGAAGCGCACATGAGGCATACCCAGCTCGTGGAGCGTGGTGATGAGCGCGCCTTCGATAGTGCGAGCAGCCTTGGTGCGGGTCTTGCTGAGGGCTTTCCCGAGGCGGAGAACCTCGGCTTCGCGCTTCTTGAGGGCTTCGGAGAGGGCGGTGAGGTGCTCGTCAGAGGAGTTGATTTGCTCAAGACGGCTGGAGAGATCCTCCCTGAGGGCGATGAGTTCGTCGCAGCTCGTGAGGCTATGCTTGTGCAGGAGCCCACGGATGAGGTCCAGGCGAGCCTCGACCTTCGCCAGACGCTTCGGGCTGAAGGTCACTTCCTCTGCCTCGTCGCTCATCGAGCTTGCCAGATCTTGGAGCTCGATACGTGCACTCTCCAGACGCTCGCACCACTCAGCGGCAGGCGTATGGTAGCGGCGAATGCTCTCGACGGAGCACAGGGCATGGTAGAGAGCGGTAGGGCGCCGTGCTCGTCATCCTCGAGGGCAGAGGCGGCACTGCTGAGCTCCTCACGGATCTCTTGGGCATGGGAGAGCTGACGCTCTTCCTCTTCGAGCGATTCGAGTTCGCCCGACTCCACTTCAGCTTCCTCCAGCTGGTCGTATTGGAACTGTAGGTAGTCCTGCTCGCGTCTCAGCTCTTCGGCCTCCTGACAAGCCTCTTCGTAGGCACGCTGCTCACTACGGAAGGCGCGGAAGGCTGCCTGATATTCGCTGAGTAAGGGTAGCTCTCCGCTGTACAGATCGAGGACGGAGAGCTGGAAGCCTGCGTCGCCGAGGAGGAGGTTCTTGTGCTGCGAATGGATGTCTATGAGGTATTCGCTCAGACGCTTGAGGAGCTGGAGTGAGGCGGGGGTATCGTTGACGAAGGCACGGCTCTTGCCCTTGGCCGTGATCTCACGGCGCACGATGCACTCTTCCTCGTCGCTATCGATGTCTTCCTCCTCGAGCATGGCTCCCACGGCAGCGTCAAGGTGGGTGAAGCGGGCTTCGATGACGCAGCGCTCGGCCCCAGGGCGGATCGTGGAGCTATCGGCACGCTGCCCCATCAGGAGGGCGATCGCACCGAGGAGGATACTCTTACCAGCACCCTGTCTCACCCGTGATGACGGAGAAGTGCGGGGTGAACTGGATGGTGAGCTCATCGATGAGCACGAAGTTCCGAATGCTGAGACTCTGAAGCATAACTGAGAGAAGCGGGGATTAGCGGAGCGCCTGCAGCTGGTCTCCCGCAGTGGGGAAGAGCTGGCGAAGGCGCTCAGAGAGAAGAAGGCGCTCGCTCTGGGGGGCGGAGCGGAAGAGCTGGATAAGCTCGGGGAGCTTGGTCTGCTCGAGGTCGGAGAGTGCGACCGAGCGGGAGCGGATCTTTCGAAGCTCCACGAGCTCCTTTGTGACCTCAAGGAGAACCTCACGGGCCTCCTCAGGGCTGGAGGAGAGGCGGTCTAAGCCCTCGCGGTGGTAGCGGTACCAGCACTGGCGGTAGCGCTCATCTTCCTGCGAGGTCAGGTACTCCAAGCGTCGTGCACGTGACAGACCACGCTCGGTACTGCTCCAGCCCTTCCAGTCGGGGTGACTCATAGCTGAGGCCACGAGGGCGCTCAGCCGAGGCTGGAGGCGACTACCTCCGAGGGGAGAGAAGCTATCAAGATCGCTCGCGATGACGTACAGCGCGTAGAAGGAGCAGAGCGCCACCAGTGGGTGCTCGGGATCCGTCTCCTGATAGGTGAGTGGGTCGCCTGGTAGGTAGGTGAAGGTGATGCTCGGATCGCGCAGGAGGAGTGTCGGGCTCATGTAGTCCGTGCCGTAGATGGGGCGACGGGCGGAGATGACCAGCTCGCCCTTGTACTCACCCGCTTCGCTGCGCTCGTGCAGGGTGAAGATGAAGGAGACATCGATCCGCTCACCCTCCTTATAGGCAAGGTCCGTCCAGCGCGTGCGACCGAGGAGGTCGGTGAGCTGGCGACGCAGACCCTCGTAGTGTATCTGCCCTTCGCTACCCAGCACCTCTGTCCGTAGCTCTACCGTCACCCGCAGCTCCTGCGCTCGTAGTGGCAGAAGCCCCAGCGTGAGGACGAGTAGGACGAGGTGGAGTAGATGCATCAGGCTTGACTTAATGGGCAGATGAAGGGGAGAGTTATTCGCCGAGGCGCTTGACGATGAAGCTCGCGATGTCGTGGGCTACAGCATCCTTGCTCTTCAGCTCGTAGGCTTCGATAGAGCCCTCACGGTCGAAGATCGTGACCTTATTCGTCTCATGGGCGAAGCCAGCACCAGCGTCTTGCAGGCTGTTCAGCACGATAGCATCGAAGTGCTTGGCGTGCATCTTACGCTTGGCCTCCTCGACACCGGCATTGCTCTCGAGGGCGAAGCCGACGAAGAATTGCTCGGGGCGCTTGCGGGCACCGAGCGTAGCGGCGATGTCGGGGTTGCGGACGAGCTCAAGCTCCATCTCCGCCTGTCCCTCACGCTTGATCTTCTCCGTGTGGTGATAGCGTGGGCGGTAGTCGGCGACGGCAGCCGAGAAGATAGCGATGTCAGCCTCCTCGATGACCTCCTCCGTAGCCTGCAGCATCTCTTCGGCCGTCGTCACACGGGTGGTGCGGACAGCTTCGGAGGGCTTGAGCGACGAAGGGCCGAGGATGAGGTCTACCTCCGCTCCACGGCGTGCGAACTCCTCCGCTAGAGCGATACCCATACGGCCCGTAGAGTGATTGCCGATGAAGCGCACGGGGTCGATAGGCTCGTGCGTCGGCCCAGCCGTGATGACTACGCGACGCCCCTCATAGTCGAGGGTAGAGGAGAAGAAGTCTTCGAGTGCAGCGACGATACCTTCGGGCTCTTCCATGCGACCCTTGCCGACCAAGTGGCTGGCAAGCTCACCTGACTGAGGCTCGATGATGAAGTTGCCACGCTGACTCAGTAGGTCGAGGTTGTCCGTCGTCGAGGGATGGGCGAACATATCCAGGTCCATCGCTGGGGCGACGAAGACAGGAGCCTTCATCGAGAGGTAGGTCGTCAGGAGCATGTTGTCCGCTACACCGTGTGCCATCTTCCCGATGGTGGCGGCGGTAGCGGGTGCGATGACCATAGCATCTGCCCACAGACCGATGTCGACGTGGCTATTCCACGTGCCGTCACGTCCGCTGAAGAACTCGCTGATGACGGGGCGTGAGCTTAGTGCTGAGAGGGTGATGGGCGTGATGAACTCCTTCCCCGCGGGGGTGATGACGATCTGTACCTCCGCTCCCTTGCGCACGAGAAGACGCGTCAAGACGGCGGCCTTGTATGCTGCGATACTCCCCGAGATACCGAGGACGATGTGCTTACCGCTGAGGATGCCCATTATAGCTTACGTGTCTCTTGGTAGAGGCGGGAGAACCAGCGCTTCGTCTCAAGCGGGAACTGTGCACCCATAACCCAGTTGTAGTACCCAGAGTCCTTACGGAAGACCTCCGTGACGGGGACACCCTTGTACTTACCGAAGTTGATGACGATCTCGTCCTTGTCGTTGTACGCCAGGCTCCCAGCGAAGTCCACACGACGCCCGTGAGTAGAGAATTCTGCCAGCGCGGGGATATCGTTCTTGAGGTCTTCGGGATAGCGGTCGAGCTGGGCTTCGAGGACTTCGAAGGTAGCCAGCGTGTCCGCCTCAGCCGAGTGGGCATTCTCCAGCGTCTTGTCGCAGTAGAACTTGTAGGCAGCCTCGAGCGTGCGGCGCTCCATCTTGTGGAAGATCGTCTGCACGTCGACGAAGTGGCGGTCATCGAAGTCTACAGCGACGCCAGCACGGAGGAATTCCTCGACGAGCATCGGTACGTCAAAGCGGTTGGAGTTGAAGCCCGCGATATCACAGCCCTCCAGCCAAGTGTAGAGGCTGCGTGCTACTTGTGCGAAGGTGGGGCAGTCAGCGACATCGGCGTCCGTGATGCCATGCACGGCAGAGGCCTCTGCGGGGATGGGCATCTCGGGATTGATGCGTCGGGTCTTGGTCTCGCGCTCGCCGTCGGGGCTGATCTTCAGGATCGAGATCTCGACGATGCGGTCACGAGTGATCTGTACGCCCGTCGTCTCCAGGTCGAAGAAGACGATCGGGCGCTGTAGATTAAGCTTCATGTATGCAATAGGTGTAGTGCTCCTCGGCTACTATTCGCCTAAGAGCTTCATGGGGATGATCAGGGCAGTGATGTCGATACCTTCGTCGCTGGTGAGCGGGGTGATGACACCAGCACGCGTCTGGTCGTTGAGGCTGAACTGGATCTGCTCGCTCGCTACATTCTGCAGGGAGGCGCTGCAGGGTAGCTGAAGTCAAAGCCGATGCGCAGACGCGTACCAGCCTGCTGACCGGAGCAGGAGATCGTCTCCTCAGCTGCGATCGAGAGGTCAAGGTCCTGACCGGTGATGCGGATCGAGTCATCAGCGAAGTCAAGGATCACGAGGCTGCTGGCACGGTTCGAGAAGAGCGAGACGCGCTTCGAAGCGAAGAAGAGCTGATCCTTGTCGACGATGATATTGTGTACCGAGCTGGTGGGGATGACGGAGTTGTAGTTGGGGAACTTCCCTTCGAGGAGACGTGCCGTGAGCGAGCCGCTGGGCATAGAGAAGCTGGCATTGCGCCCGTCGAAGCTGATGGTCACTTCGCCTGCTTCCTTCGCGAGGATCCCGCGGGTCAGAGCTGTGCGATACGAGCGGGGAGGCAGAAGGATGCCGTCTCACCGCACTTGATGTTGGAGTCGGTGTAGCGCACGAGGATGCGGCCGTCGGAGGCTACCGTGATGAGCTTCTCGGGGAAGAAGTCGAGATAGACCCCCGTCATGATGGGGCGCGTGTCGTCATCGCTGGCAGCGTAGAGGGTGCGCTCGAGGCCCTTCAACAGGCTCTGAGCGGGCATAACGATGGTGCGAGCTTCGTCAAGCTCGATACCCTGAGGATAGATGTCTGCAGAGGTAGAGAGGAAGCTGTAGTGCCCGTTGCTATAGGTGATGGTAGCCTTCCCGCCTTCGCTATCGACGTCGATCTCGATAGGCTGGTCGGAGAGCTCCTTGATAGCGTCGAGGATGATGTTGCTTCGTACGGCGAAGGAGCCATCTTCTCCGAGGTTATTGACTTCGAGAGCGCAGGTCAGGCGGTTGCTCTGGTCTGCGGCGGTGAGGGTAAGTATGTTGCCCTGAAGCTCGAAGAGGATGTTTTCGAGTACGGGGACTGCTGCTACACTTTTCTGATTGATGACCTTGGCTACAGCCTGGAGCTGCAGGAGCAGGTCGTTGCTGGTGACAGTAAATTTCATGCTGTGCGAATGTATTTTTTGTAGTATACAAATATACGGAATTCCCGCTGGATCAGCGCTATGCTACGAGAGGCGCACCGTCAGCTATGCCCCCTCCTTGAGCCTCCGTACGAAGGGGCTGCCTTCTACTGCCTTATGACACCACTGCCGCACCATAGCGATGCATCAAGTTTCCGCCCTATTTGCGCTCAGCAATGCGCCAAAGAAAAGTCGTCCGAGTAGCTCCTATTCTTTCATTCTCAAGGAACTGTTTCCTCGAAGCTCTACGGCTATTCTTCGGTCTACGTGCCTGGTCTTTAAATCTACGTACGTAGATCTTATGATCCTCCTGCGTGGTCTTTATGACTACGCACGTAGACGAAGGTTTTTCACTACTGCTCTGCTGCTTTTCCTGAGCTGAAATACGGGTTTCTTCGAGGTGAGTTGGAGCTTTCCTTCAAGAGTAATGATGTGCAGATTTGTATGGCAAAGTACCTGTAAACGAACGCTCCCTAATAGCATCCTTATCGAAGGATCCGCTATTGGGGAGTCGTATATGATGGAGCTATCCTGGGAGATGGGGATCGTATCTTGCTTCGTAGTACAGCCCTGGATGAAGCTGGTTAAAAAAGATGTTCTCCCAGTTCTTGCAGCCTTTCTACAGCCTTTCTACTCCCTGCTATTGCTGCTTTCTGGTACCATTCTACGGCTTTGGACGTATCCTTCGTTAGCCCCCCTTGGCCATAGTAATAGCACCTGCCGAGGTTGTACATCGCTGTTGCATTTCCCGCCTCCGCCGCTTTTTTGTACCATTCCACGGCTTTAGCTTCATTCTTTGTTAGTCCCCCTTTGCCGTATTTATAGCAGATGCCGAGGCTGTTCATCGCATTTGCATTTCCCGCCTCCGCCGCTTTTCGATACCATTCCACGGCTTTGGTTTCATCCTTCGTTAGCCCCCCTTTGCCGTGTTTATAGCAGACGCCGAGGTTGTTCATCGCTCCTGCATTTCCTGCCTCCGCAGCTTTTTGATACCATTCCACGGCTCTGGTTTCATCCTTTGTTAGCCCCCCTTGGGCAAGTGCATAGCAGACACCAAGGCTGTTCATCGCTTCTGCATCTCCCGCCTCCGCAGCTTTTTGACACCATTCCACGGCTCTGGTTTCATCCTTTGTTAGCCCCCCTTGGGCACGTGCATAGCAGACACCAAGTTTATACATCCCTTTTGGGTCTCCCATCTCTGCTGCCCTACGATACATCAAGATAGGAGCGAGGAGCTGAAGGTTACGCGCTTCGAGATAATAGGTCGTGTCTTGAAGTGACTTCAGATAGGTGTGATAGGAGTCGATGAAGTCTAAGCTCAGCACCAAGTGGTTGAGCTCTTTGAATATAGGGCTTGTGTAGGGATTTAGCTGATCTTGCTCTGAGAGAAGTAGGTACTCGCTGGATGAATAACGTACATAGAGAGTCTCGTCAAGCGCAATAGCGCGTAGCGATAGCAGGATGAGCGATAGGCTATAGTCGTCTATATGTTCGTCGAAGGGCAGGGTGCTTCGTAGGGGATGTCGGTAGTGGGGGCTACCTTGCTCTAAGGGCTTTCGTCCGGATAGAGCGGGTACGTACATCCCATCGTAGTCAAGCAGGACGAGTGATCCGTCCCTGCGTACACAGATGTTGTCGGGCTTCAGGTCTCCGTGTGCGAAGGGCTGTGTGACCAGCCAGCGAGCCAGTAGAGAGAAGCGGTAGGCTAAGAGATCCTTCTTATATCGGTCGTTGAGGATCGTCTTGAGGTATTGATCCAAAGGAATGCCATCGACCCAGTCCATGAGGAGCACGGGATACTCCTCTCCTCCAGTATTTGGTACATCTACGAAGAGCTCGCTCTCGAGGTATCTGAACTTCACGAGGTAGGTCGACTGGACGTACTGGAGCTCCTCTGCAATCAAGCGATAGCGCTCACTTCGCTCCTCCTGGTCACGGAGGAAGCACTTGAGGGCGTGGTACTCACCCGTAGGGGTCTGCATCTTGAAGACTACGGCGAAGTTGCCGCTGCTCATGATGGGATGCCCCTGGTCGTCATAGACCAAGCGCAGATCTTTCAGCTCGCTGAGGCTGCCTTCGGCATCGCGCAGCGCCTCGATGTAATCACTTATAGAGGGATAGTTCATAGTGGGTTAGCATTTAGACCAGACGATCGAGTAGTCATCGGGGGCGAGTAGCCCCTGTCGCAGTAAGCAGTCGATGTGCCGAGCGAAGTGTCGTGGGGTCGTGGCACAGGAGAGTAGGGGGCGCAGGACATCTCGCCACAGATCCATAGCGGGGAGCTCTAAGGCTCGACGCAGATAATTGGACTGTCGAAGACCCGTAGCCAATAATTGGGTGATCTCCTCCAGGTGTGTCTGGCGATCCGTCAATAGGTGCATCATCACGATGTATTGAGCCAGCGCATCACTCGTGACGAATACGCAATCACCAGGCTCGACTGCAAAGTAGCCCGAGCGGAAGCCCTCGGGGCGAAGCTCATCCTTGCAGTTGATGAGGTAGGGAGGGAGTGAAATCCCTTAGTGCCCCGAAGCTATGGCTGAGCGTGCCCCAGCGACGACTGTAATGGAAGGCTACACTATCTCCGTACGCAACCCAGTAGTAGCTCCGTGGTGAGACCCGCCACAGGGCCGCCAGGGTGGAGAAGGAGCCTTCGTCGTAGAACTTATTCAGGTAGAAGCTCCCACTCTGCTGTGCTTGTCGCTCACAGGCGTTATAGAACTCCTCCCAGATGCCACTAAGCCAGCCATCCAAGGCTTCTGCGTTAGCAAATCCCGCCTCGGCGGGCAGATGCTCGATGAGATACTGAGCCCATAGGTCAGCATATAGGCCTCCTCCTCCAGCGCCATCAGCGACGGCGAGTAGTCGGCCAGGGATCAGACGTGAGGCGTCTTCGCATAGTGGATTGGGCTCCCTCTTGGGGAGTGTGATCGCTCGTCCTTTCATTGTCTTCACAGGTTGTTGGAGATATTGGTCGGTGTGCCGATCTCAATAGTCTTGATGAGTGTGGCCATATCGGCATTGACTACGAGTCCTCGCTTACGCTTGGTACTGGAGGCATCTGTACCCATCAGGAGACTGATACTTTGGTTGTAGCGCTCTGGGAGTAGACTACTCAGGGCATAGAGTCGCTGCGCAAGAGGCTCTATGCCTGTCTGCTCTTCGGGGAAGCTCGTCGTCTGGAGGGTTGTGGGGCTGATGTGTATGTTGAAGAATAGGGTATTGCCATCCAGCGTCTCGATGCTCTTTAGCTCACCTGCTATCTGGAGCATCTCTTCGTGAGAGACCGCATTGTACTCACCGTCTGTGATATTGATGACTGTCGGGGGATAGCATACCTTCCCGCTGTGCTCAGCACACCATTGCTCCAGTAGCCCCTGCGCATAGCGCACGGCCTTATCTAAGCGAGTCTGCTTGCCTTGATGCTTTGCCTCCAGCCACTGAGTACGCTGTACTTCCTTGATCTCGACCCCACGTCGTGTGCGCTTCTCTTCTCGCGCAGTAATGTTCTTGTAGGGGCTCTGTCGTAGCTCTTCGGGAGTGACGAAGTCGCGTCCCGCGAGCTTACCCTGCCAGGCTGACTGAGCTTCGTCGCCATAGCCAATGACGGCAATGTCGAAGTAGCGTCTCACTTCGCTGCCCTTGATACATCTATTCACCAGCTCTTCGATAGAGCGATTGACTATGCGGGCGACAGCCTCACTTAGGGTGAGACTCTCCCCATAGAGCAGGGTGCTTCGATTCATTGATATGGATTGGTCCACGAGGAAGATGAAGGCGGTAGGGGTGTCTCTCGTGACCTGTGCCGTGTAGGGACTGCGGTGGGTGAGCTTCGTCTGCTTGGGGAGCTGTATCCCGAAGTTGCGGATATTGAGGATATACTCCAGTGGGATGAAGCCCTTGACCAGCACCTCGGCTTGGTAGAACTTTTGCTCCTCCTCAGACAGGTTAAAGTGGTTAGGTGCTCGTACGCTATCGAAGTGTATCTGCTTGAAGTCGGTGATATCACTTCCTACCTGCGCCCCATTCTTCGTGGCATTGCGATCTGCATAGCAAGTCTCGGACCAGTAGATGACCTCTGGTGAGATCTCTAATAGGACGGGATTGTCGATGCGCCCCTCCTTCATCGCGACATATTTCATAGGATGGTCACGGCATAGGCTGAGACGAACAAAGTGCTGCAAACCATCTCGCATATCCAAGGAGCGCGAGGAGTCGCTGCTACCAGGCTTGGGGATTGTGATGTGGCGTGCTTCGCAGTCTGCCCAGGAGTAGAGTCCTCCTGCTTCGATGATGCTATCGAGATTCGCTCGATCGGTAAAGTGGTAGAGTTTTTTTCTATACGCTCGCGTTGAATAATCTGTTTGTACTCCTCGCTGTCTTTCTTGTAGCTCGGCATAGTAGTTACTAATGTCTAATAATCAGGGAAAAGGTCTTCGAATAATGGTTCTTCGAGTTTGGGAAGAGGAGGCTGTGCGACAGCTTGCATATCCTCATATGGGTACAGCCCCTCAGCGTAGGCTTTGACGAGAGCTGCATGAGATAATGGCTTGGTCGCATTCTCGACATCGGCATTGGTGTCGTAGTCAAGAAGGACGATCGTCTTACCTGCTGCATGTGCCTGCCTTAGACGGTGGATGATATCCATGCAATAGTGCTCCAGCATCCAGCGGTAGGTAGGGATGTAGATCTGCTTGCGTGCCTCGATATATCCTAATAGTTCAGGGGAATGTACGCCTGCTCGATGTCCGATGGGTTTGCCGTATTTCCGAGCCGTCCGCTTGATACCACGCATAGTGGCGTTTTGGAAGAGGTCAGTGTCAATATCTGCATGCTCAAAGACCTTGAGTCCCTGCCATATGGATTCTACACAGGTCGCTGTGTAACCTGGACTCATCGGGACGGGGATACCTCCATGCGGATAGAAGGGACTGAGATGGAGTAGACGACTGGTCGACTTGCTCGTCACATCGGCAAAGATGGCTGTGGGGTATTTCTTCTGTAGAGTCTGTAGCTTCTTACGCTTACTCTCTATGACTATCATGTATGCTCTTTGGGGTTGATATTACCGTATCTATACTAATGAAGGGAGCTAATATCGTAGTGAATGAACTACGGATTAGCTCCCTAAATCTATTACAAATATCTAAAACCTTCGCCTTCTCTCTTATATGAGGTAGGGTTGTTCTTCCTCTCTCCTATGAGGATTGACCTGGTGACGAGAGGGGCGTGACGCTTAGAGGTCTTGCTTGATGTCCTCCAGCTCGACGAGCTTGTTCATGATCGCATAGATCGTCAGACCACTGGGGCTGTGGATCTGGAGCTTCTTCGAGATGTTGCGTCGGTGGGTGATGACGGTGTGGGTCGAGAGGTAGAGTTGCCCCGCGATCTCTTTGTTCGTCATACCCTTGACGACGCAGATGATGATCTCGCGTTCGCGTGGTGTGAGGGTCTGTGAGTCCGAGGCGAGGGGCACTGCTGAAGGCTCGCTCTGCAGGAGCTGGTCGATGGTGTCGGAGATCTGCGTGGGGGAGTCGGCGAGGTGAATCGCTGCGTCGAACTCCTTGAGGATACCCGCATCATATAGCCCGTAGCACAGTGCGATGAGCTTCGTGTGCTCAGGGAGATGGGGAAGGCAAGCCCGCGGGGTGGGACCTGTCAGGAGGGGATTGATGATGAAGATATCCGCAGAGATGACCGAGGCGATGTCCTGCCACTCGCGACGGTTGTCATCGAGGAGGTAGATGATCTGGGCTTTATAGTGGAGGAGCTTGCGCAGCTGAGCCTCCAGCCCCGATCGGACGATGGAGGACGGCTCTGCGACAGCTATCTTGATAGGCGTGACCATGGGATATATCAGCTTGGGTGGGGTAGAGTAGAGCGGGTCCTTGGTCTATAGTGATGCCCGCTGTGGGGGAGTGCGAGTAGGCGGTGTGACCTTAGGCCTGCTGACTCTCCAGATATTCGATGAAGGGGGTGAAGATCGCGTCCTCGATATAGTTGTGACCAGCGAGGTCGACTTCGACGGCGAAGATATCGTTGAGCACGGCGGTCATCTCGTAGCCCGTCGGAGCGGTGTAGTACTTGATCAGGAGGTTCTTGAGCTCGGTGATCTTGAGCTCGATCTGGTCGTGACGCTTGATGAAGATACCGATGTTGTAGTTGCTGTCGCGCTCGCCTGCCATGAGCTTGCGGGCATAGGGGAAGACGACTCGGTCCTCATAGTTCATATGCTTACGCACCTCTTCGGCGTACTCATCGAAGAAGCGGCGTATGACATACATTAGGTCTTGGGGGCAGTTCGACATCGCCGAGAGGAGGCGCTGGCGGATCAGCGGTAGGCGGAAGTCGAGGAAGTAAGAGTGCGAATTGATCAAGTACTTCAGCAGGCTATCCAGATGCACCGAGGCGATGAGCTCGGGCGTGGGCTCGTATCCATCGATGATCGAGCTATTGAGGAGGAGAAGCAAGGTCTTGACATCGACACCATGCTCTTGGCATACCTGCCCGATGCTTTGGTCACCAAAGCCCAGGGGGATGCCGAAGCGCGAGATGATGAGCAGTGCGCTGGCGCTGCCTAAGATGACGTCACTGATGCGGGTATGAGCCGTGAAGGGCGTGACGTAGGTGTGACCTTGGAGGTGTCTGTATGAGTTCATTGATCAAGTCGTTGAGGGATACTGTGGAGGCTGTGCTTGGAGGCTCGCCCGATGAATGTAGGGCAAAGGTAGAGTATTATCCTACCGAGTACAATCCACTAAATTAGGTAGATGGGGCGCAGATAATCATTACAAATGGGTATTGTGGCCTCTCTGGGGTTGGTCTACCTTTGCATTGTGAGAGTGATACGGCTTTAGCAAGCAATTGACTCTTGTAAATAGTAAACCGTTTAAGTGATAAATCGAATGACCTGGCTATCTCGGGAGAGATGGCCAGGTCAGCTTTTATACCTATGCCTCGACTACGCGATACTCGCTCGGTAGCGTGGGCATAGCACCGTGATGGCTGCAGACGAAGGCGGCGACACGTGTGGCAAGTGCGACAGCCTCCAGATGGCTTCTCCCAGCCAATAGCGCTGAGACAAAGCCTGCGGTGAAGGAGTCACCAGCACCTACCGTATCGGCTACCTTGATGCAGGCCGATGGATGGAAGACACTTCCCTTCTCATGATAGATAGAGCATCCGTCTGCTCCACGGGTTAGGATCACTGCGCGCAGGCTGTAGTCGGTGAGCACCTGACGGCAGACGGCCTCTATATCGCCCTCGAGCCCTAAGAGGCGTGCGACGATGGGTACCTCCTCGTCGTTGAGCTTCAGGATATCTGCGTGCTCCAGTGACGTGTGGATCGTCTCACGGGTATAGTACTGCAGGCGGAGGTTGATGTCGAAGATACGTAGGCTACCCTCGGGCATCGCCTTGAGGAAGCTGAGGATCGTCGTGCGAGATGCCTCGTGGCGCTGAGCGAGCGAACCGAAGCAGACGGCATCAGTGCGCTGTGCCAAAGCTCGGAGCTCGTCGGTGAAGGCGATATGATCCCAGGCGACGCCCTCGGAGATCTCATACGTGGGGCTTCCCGTAGCAGAGAGGGTGACCTGTACGGTGCCGGTGGGGTAGTCCGTCTCCTGCAGTATGGCAGGTAGCTGGCGTGCCTGAAGCTCGGCCTTGATCTCTTCGCCTAAGGTATCACGCCCGATCGCACTGACAGAGATGGCTTCATGCCCGAGCTGCTGGCAGTGGAAGGCAAAGTTGGTCGGTGCGCCACCAAGGGCCTTGCGGTCAGGGAAGACATCGAAGAGCAGCTCACCGATGCCGACGATAGTATACTTCTTCATTGGGTAGAGTCAATAGATCGTGTGTGGATGTATCGGATGAAGGAGGGGCTATCGGCGTCAGAAAGGCTTCTTGGTCTTCGTGGCTCTCTTGGCGAAGAGTCGGGCGAAGAAGCCTTGTGCTTGAGAGGCTGCCACACCGATGAGGGCAGGGGCGAAGATCTCCCAGATGGAGAGTACATAGGGGATGTACTTGCTGTACTTGCCGAGCTTCCCACTGGTAGAGTCAGCTCCACCTGTGCCGATGAAGCGCTGATGGCGGGTGGACTTATAGCCGAGTTTGTTGAGGATGGTGCCGACGACGGGGATGGTCGTGGCGTAGTTGATCGCCTCGCCTCTGACATAGGAGGTGACCAGCCCAGAGCCGTGGTCGCGGATATAAGTTAAGCCACGTGCGACCTCGGGGAAAGTCTCATCCTGCAGTAGGAGCGTCTGATAGCGAGCCTGCTCAAGGACGAGGTACGAGCCACGCTGGTGCATAGCGCGGGAGGGGCTGTTGTAGCGCTGCTGACGGAGGTAAGGATGAGGTCGAGACGCACATTCAGGCGCTGCGTCTGAGCGAGTGCTCGGCGGGCAACGATGTCACGTACGATCTTTGTGATCAAGGGCCGTAGGAGCACTGTCAGCAATATGAGCCCGACATAGCCAGCTGCTAAATAGAGGAAGCCTATCACAGGGGATTCGCCACTCCATGTGCCGAGCGCAAAGCCCAGAGCGATATTCAGCGCGAGGAAGAGGAAGAAGAAAAGAAAAGCAATCAGCACCCAGAAGACGATCTTCGCGGTGCCACGGGCTATCGATCCTCCCAGTGATAGGGCCGTGATATCGATACGCTCACGGCTGAGGTGACCGAGATGATAGACAAACTTAGGTAGTGAGAATCCACTTTGCTTAGACTTCATATGCGCTATGTATACTTAGAATCTATGGAGGGAGAAGAAAGCGAGGCGAATACACGGAGCTACAGACCTCCCTGTGGGGAGCGCTGCTCTCGTGTATTCGCCTCGGCCTTTTAGGACTGACTTCGCGTGCGAAGACTAATCGTTGTCTTCAATCTCATCGAGCAGATCGTTGGCCTCTTCGGTGAGCTTGTTGCGGTAGCGATTATAGCGGTCCTTCGCTTCGTAGTACCCTTCGACGATGCTGTCGCGAGCGCGCTCTACGCTGCTGGAGAAGTTATCCGAGAAAGCTTCGCGCTTACGACGGTCGGAGAAGTAAGCTGCGGCTGCTCCTGCGGCTGCGCCGATGAGCACACCGAGGAAGAAGTTTCCATTTGAGCACTTAGACATAATCCTTGTTCGATTAGAGATTAATATATGTATGAACAGTGTAAAGGTAAGATTATTTCTTGACTATACACTGTATTTGTAGACGAACTCACTAATGTAGATAAGTATCTTACGACCCTCTCTCCAGCGAACCCAGTAGATGGGATTGACTTCGGAGGCCTTAGAGACCTTCGCCCACTCTTCCTCTTCGATGACCTCTTCGCTGTCGGGGAGTGCATTGTAGTCTATACCCTGTATCTTCATCCATTCACCCTGGACGTCGCGGATGAAGAATCCTCTCCCGAAACTGTCTTGTATGAGGGTGATCTTCTTTGCTGGGTCAGCCTTCGGGCTGGGGTAGAAGTCCAAAGGGAGACGTTCGCCTTCCTCTCCTCTCGGCACGTACGTATAATATTGCTGGAGGAACTTCCCCGTGCTGTCGATCTGGATATGGGCACTACTCTCGAGGGTCTTCCATTCATCTCCGACGCGTACTTCGATAGGCTTGCCCGCCTCTGGTCTCTTGCAGAAGAAGGCGTAGCTCAGCCCATTCCAATAGTAGACGAAGATCTTACCATCGAGTAGGGGATCGCGCGAAAGGTCGTTTTCCTCGTTATGGATATCCAGGTAGAGGGTGCCGTCAGGATTCTTGAGGTAGTAGTGTGCGGGGCTACTGTTGGGGCCATCCGTGGAGCAGAAGAGCGTAGCGACGAATGTGTAGCCGTCATCCTCATTCATAGTCTGTTGACTATTGCTTTGCTTTGCTCCGCAGCCAGAGATGCCGAGGAGTGTGAAGAGCCCAAGTAGGGCAGTTGTCATCTTATTCATACGGCAAATCTAAGGAAAAAGCTCTACCTCACTATCATAGGGATGACGTTGAGATGAAGGAGCTAAATAAGGAAGGCTTCCCCGCCTCGTGATCGAGGTATGGGGAAGCCTTGCTTTTGTGTTGATGTGTTAGCTATACCCTTAGCAGCCGTACTTGTAGTAAAACCCTGTCTGTGGTGTGAGGATCTGGTCTCCCTTTCTCCAGCGAATCCAGTAGATGGGATTCTTTTCGCTGAGCTTGGAGATCTTCTCCCAGCCCCTCTTCATCGACGATAGCATCCTCTGCGTAGAGTGGGCCGTAGTCGATGCACTCTTGGAGCTTCATCCACTCGCCTTGGATCTCACGCACGAAGAAGTCCTTCATGCCGAAGCTGTCTTGCATGAGGGTGATCTTCTTTGCGGGATCCGCCTTCGGGCTGGGATAGAAGTCGATGTCAAAGGGCTCGTTTTGTAGACCCAAGGGGAGAACATATAATCCTGCAGGTACTTCGACGTGCTATCAATGCGGATACTTGGGGCACGCTCAAGGATCTTCCATTCATTGCCTACTCGTACCTCGATAGGCTTCCCCTCCTCAGGCTTCTTGCAGAAGAAGGCATAGATCTCGCTATCAGGGGAAGTAGAAGAAGATCTTTTCGGAGAGCAGAGAGTCGCTGAAGCCCTCTTCGTCGGAGTAGCCGATATTGCAATAGACCGTGCCATCAGGATTTTTGAGGACGTAGAATATGCTGGTGGTATCGGTTTCCGAGGGATGAAAGAGCGAGGCGATGAAGTCATAGCCACTGTCATTGCTTTGCTCTTGCTTTCGTAGAGCGGCAGGATACACACAGGAGTGTAAGGAGCCCAAGCAGGGCAGTCGTAATCTTATTCATGCTGCAAAGCTAAGGAAAACCCATGGTTCATCCGTAGCTCCGCCCTATCAGTGCCTTTCGAAAGCGCGACGAGGTAGCCTGCTTTACCGCAAGGGGGAGCTTCATAGAGGATGAGCTATCCTACCAGTAGGCGTACTTGTCGTAGAAGTCCGAGAGTGGCGTGAGTAGCTTCGTCCCCTGCCTCCATCGGATCCAGTAGGTCGGATAGGTCGCACTGCGCTGGGATATTTCTTCCCAACTCTCTAACCCGATCTCGCCGACATAGTGGGTAAAGTAGGAGCTGTAGTCGATACATAGCTGGAGCTTCATCCATTCACCACGGATCTCGCGTACGAAGAAGTGCTTGATCTCAGAGCTATCTTGTCGTATCTCAAACTGCTGTGATGGGTCTTCTCGTGGGACGAGGTAGACGTTGACCAGACGCGATTCCTGCCCCTTCTCTATCTTCGGGCTATACATGTAGCGCTGGAAGAACTTGACGGTGCTATCGACACGGACAGACTGGGTATGGTTTAGGAGTTTCCACTCGTCACCGACAAGGATCTGGAGAGGCTTCCCCTTTTGGGGCTTCTTGCAGAAGAACCCGTAGGACTCATTCGCCCAGTAGTAGATAAATATTTTCTCACCGAGGGCAGAGTCTACGCTGGGGCCGCCGTCTACAAGTGATACGTTGCTATTGTACATCGTCCCATCAAGATTCTTGATGAAGTAGCGCATACCGTCGGCTCCTATTTCGCCATTGAAGAGCGTAGCGACGAAGTCATATCCCATGTCTTTGCTTGGCTTGAGGAGGCGGCAGGAGGTAGAGAAAAGGATAAGGAGCCCAAGGAGGACTGTCGTGATCTTGTTCATAGCGCAAATCTAAGCAAAAACGCTTGCCTCATACTGATACCTCCCATACCCCATAAAGCAAGTCTACCCCATCTCACAGCTGCGGGATGGGGAAGACTTGCGGACTAAGGGATATGCTCTATGCTTAGTATTCAACGTCTCTGTACATCAGGTAGTCCTGTGGGATCAAGACCTTGCTCCCATCACGCCATCGGATCCAGTAGGTAGGATTATCCTTGCTCACCTTGCTGAGCTGGTCCCAGTCTTCAAATTCGCAGTCACAAGACTCGCTGTCTATATTTTCGTAGAGTCCGTCGCTGGAGCGATCGACGCATAGCTGGAGCTTCATCCACTCGCCCTGGATATCGCGTATGAAGAATACTTTTACATCGTTGAGCTTGTCTTGCTTCAGGGTGATGCGCTTGGCTGGGTCTTCCTTGGGAGTAGGATAGAAGGCTATAGGTAGCTCCTGCCCGTAGTCTACAATTGGGAAGAAGACTAATTCTTTTGTGAAGAAGTGGCGGGTACTATCTACCTTGATCTGTGGGGTAGGCTCGATCGTCTTCCATTCGTCACCGATGAGGATCTGTAAGGGCTTCCCCTCCTCGGGCTTCTTGCAGAAGAAGTGGTAGCGAACCACCTCAGGGAAGAAGAATACAATCTTCCCACTGAGCTTTGGGCTGCCGGAGTCATTGAAGAAGTTATACTCAGCATTCATATCCAGCGTATCGAAGGGCGTGCCATCGAGATTCTTGATGAGATACTTCGGTTGTGCTGTTGAGTCGACCGTCGGATCGAAGCAGAGGATAGCGATGAGGTCGTAGTCGTTTTCGCTGATCGCTTGTGTGGAGCGACAGGAGCTGCCGAGTATCATAAGGAGTAGCCCAAGGAGGGCTGTTGTGATCTTGTTCATAGTGCAAAGCTAAGGAAATTCCCCTCGATATAGGATGGCGAAGAAAGCAATATAGCTTTGGATTGCTTTCTATTATAGCTTTGTGAAGTGACCTATATTAGGTTGTTGGTCCGTGTAGGGATAAAAGTTGTGGACGAGTGGCAAATAAGTTTGGGCTACGTACGTGGCTCTAATATCTACGTACGTGGATATTTGGATTTACGTGCCTGGTCTTTAAGACTACGTGCGTAGATGCGGAAAAACCACTATTGGTCCGCGCTTCGACCACTATTGGTTTGTGTGTGGACCAATAGTGGTTCACTCAGTGACCAATATAGGTTCGCCCATGGGGCTATAGAGGACAGTAGTTCTATCCTTGTAGGAGGGTGGGGAAGATCCCTCTATTTGTGTGGGCTATCTCTTGTTATGGAGCTTCTGATAAAGGCGGTATTAGTGCGCTCAGGGCGTAGCTTCATAGCGCCCTTGTGAGAGGCTGGAGAGAGAAAAGCACAGCGCACACGGGCGTGGCATGTGGGGGAATGGAGATTCCTGCTTACCTTTGTGACTAATACGAGGGGGCTTCCGCAGCGCGGACCCTCTCCTAATCGAACACGAAGCATTATGTCGCAAAGCAACGAGCGTGAGCTACAGCTCCTGAGAAAGCACTTCCTCTCCTTGGTCAGCGAAGAGTCGCCGATCATCAGTCGCCCTCTCACCGATCTCTTTCTCTTAGCCGATTGTGCTACGGGCACGCTACATCTCTATGATGACGAGGATAAGGAGATCAGCCACGTCTCCGTCTTCGCTTGGGCAGAGACGGGCACAGAGAGCGAGCCCTCAGAGGTCGCTATCGAGACGCTCCGTGAGCTGGTGACGCGCCTTGAGCAAAAGGGCTTCTGGGATCGTCCCTGCTTCGCACGTCCCTTCTCCATCGAGCTCATCCGCCCCGACTTCTCCGTCATTGAGGACCTCCTTTTCCTTGATGAAGACCTCATCAAGATCGAGCCCCCCCTGCTGGATGGTGTGGGTGAAGAGCTGGATCGTTTCTTGGACGAACTTTTGGAAGATCTAAAATAATTCCCTACCTTTGCAACGCATTTGAGGGACGCACCTCAGGATAGTGCGCCGAAATAGCTCAGTTGGTAGAGCAATTCATTCGTAATGAATAGGTCGCCGGTTCGAGTCCGGCTTTCGGCTCAGCAAATAGAAAACGGCATTGCTTCACTCGAGGCAATGCCGTTTTGCTTATTCCCCTCGCCTTTCCCTCAGTTACTCGTATTCAAGGAGTAGGCGGATGGGGAAGTGATCGCTATACCCACCCCGATAGAAGTTGCCCCCGTAGGTGCGCCAAGGTACAGGTGCGCCGCCCCCGCTGAGCTGCGTCGTGAAGAACGGCCGGCAGAAGGTCTCTGCACTCTCAGCCACATAGCGAAGGCGTCCCCGCTGCTGGAGGAGCGAGGCGGTGAGGTGGGCTTGGTCAAGCTGGGACCATACGCCCTGATAGCAGTAGCTCCCAGGTGGCTCTTGCTTTGTCTTCCGATGAAGGAGGGAGAGAAGGCTCTCGGGTGGGAGGTCTTGCACCGCCATATCTGCTGTATAGGGACGACTGCGCAGGGCTTCGCTCGTGGGGGCTTCTTCGGGATCGCCGTTGAAGTCGCCCGAGGAGCAGGCAGTGCGTCCCTATCTCCGCCTTGTGCCATCAAGCTATCGACCTGCTCACGGAGGCGCGTGCAGCAGTAGCTGCGGTAGCGAGCTGAGGCCAGTGCGCCGCCACGGCGCGAAGGGAGGTGACAGACGAAGACGTGGAGTGTGTCGCCCGAGGGGACCTCACCCGTGACACGAAGTAGGGAGCGCGTCCGGCGCAGCGAATCAAAGGGGAAGTGAATAGGGATCTCCTCGGAAGCGATGAGGCGGAAGGTCTCAGGCGCATAGAGGAGCGCTACATTGATGCCACGCTTATCCTCTCCGTGCGTGATGATATGGCGGTAGCCTGCCTTCTCCCCGAGGGCGGTGCGATGGAGGAGGTCGCTGAGTACAGTGGCATTCTCTACCTCCATGAGGGCGATGAGGTCGGGGAAGGCTTCTCCCCCGACGGCACTGATGACCTCAGCGATATGCTGGATCTTCGTCTGGTAGCGTGCATGTGTCCAGTGGTGCTCTCCAGTGGGAAGGAAGCTGTCATCGTCGTGAGTAGGGTCGTCTTCGGTATCGAAGAAGTTCTCCACGTTGTAGCTCATCACACGCAGCACCTTCCTCTGCGCCCATAGCTGGGGCGAGGAAATAGATAGCGTGAGGAGGAGAAAGGCAAGGGAAAATAAGGCTGTGTAGCGATGCTTCATGGTAAGGTAAAAGAGAAGGCGACTACTACATGCTTCGTGAGAGAAGCTGTAGTAGTCGCCTTGCGCTTTAGATTCCGTTAGTCGGAGTGTGCGGCGTGCGCGCTTCGACTTAGAGGTTAGGGTTGACGGTCTTCCAGTCAGCTACTGCGGGGATGACACCCATAGAGATGACTTCGTCGCGCATCTTCACGAGGTGCTCGTAGCTCTTTCTTGAGAGCAGCCTTTTCCTCTTCGCTACCCTTGATCTCGTGGCTGTAGTGTACACCATCCTTATCGATGACGGTCTCCATACCCATGACGACGTGGTCGAGACCTGGGATGTTCACATAGCAACCAGCAGGCCAACGGAAGGGAGCACCACCCATAGCAGCACGGATCATCTCGATAGAGACGTATGCAGGGCTCTGGAAGGAAGAGCGACCACGGAGCTTGATGATGTTGGCACCACCCTTTGGTGACGCGCTGCTTGATGTCTTCCCACGTCTCGGCGGAGAGCTTAGCGCTACCGATGAGCGAGGAGAGAGGCTCGCCAGCGACAGTAGCACCGCTGGAGAAGACAGCCATAGCTTCGCCGTGACCGCCGTAGGTGCGTGCACCGACGACTTCGCTCTGAGCTACACCGAAGTGCTTAGCCAGCTCGCTCTGCAGACGCGTAGAGTCAAGAGCTGCGAGCGTGGTGACCTGCTCGGGACGGAGACCAGAGTGGATCAGCGTCACGAGACCCGTGATGTCAGCGGGGTTGAAGATGATGACGACGTGACGAACATCGGGGCAGTAAGCCTTGATGTCCTTACCGAGCTGAGCGGCGATCTCGGCGTTACCCTTGAGAAGGTCTTCGCGAGTCATACCGTCCTTACGGGGAGCACCACCCGAGGATACGATGTACTTAGCGCCAGAGAGTGCCTCCTTGATATCAGAGGTGAAGGTCAGGTTGAGCCCTTCGAAGCCACAGTGGCGGATCTCTTCAGCTACCCCTTCGAGGCCAGTGGGGAAGGGGTCATAGAGACAGATGTTGGGGGTGAGAGACATCATGGCAGCAGTCTGGGCCATGTTCGAGCCGATCATGCCAGCGGCACCTACGATCGTCAGCTTGTCTTGTGTGAGGAAGCTCATAACTATTGGATATTTATGATTTGGTTGAGGGTTTCTCTTGTCTCACAAATGTACGCCTTTTCTCTGCGATTGCCAAGGGGGAAAGGGCGCATACATCTCTTGCTCCCACGGCGTGTGCTGGGGAGTCGGGTGGAGGCGGTCTATTTGCGGAGACTATCGGCCTCTTGAGGGCGTGCCGTGCTGTCGGGCTGGGGCTTCTTCTTCCTGCGTGAGAAGAGCTCCTGAAGCGAGTCAAAGCGACGCTGGAACATGAAGCCAAGGCCCTGCGTCGTCAGCGACTGACGCACGTACTGGTACATGCTATTGTAGTGGCTGTAGCCCTTGAGACGGAGTGTACCAGCAGCATTGAGCTTGTACTCGAGGTCAAATTCGCCGATGTACTTCCCTGAGAGGAAGGGGTTGTCGTGGTAGCCGACGTTCCCGTTGATGAGGAGGCGGTCATCCAGCCAGCTACCCGAGAAGAGTAGCTCAATATCGGTATTGTCGAGTGCGCTATTAGCCGTGCGGATGTTTGCGCCGATCTGGATATCGTTCGAGAAGTTGCCGAGCAGTCGAGAGAGCTGGTCGGAGAGTGTTGTCGTCGCGAAGGACGTGAGGTTGTTGGAGACAGTAGTCGTGCCCTGCTTCGTGTCGGTGGTGTAGAATTTCCCGAGAGTCATCAGGTAGAGGAACTGGCGGTTGCGCTCATCCTCCGACGTGAGGAGCGACTGGATACGGCGCTCCATCTCGGGTTCTGAGCCTGGGAGCTCGACGCCGAGCTTGATGTCTGGGCGTGTGATCACACCGCTGAGCTGGACGGTGCAGCTCACGGGTATGCTGGTGCGCTGAGTGAGGGTAGAGAGTCCCGCGTCAAAGTCCGCGATATTCGCCGTCAGGTCGTAGGCGGCCTTAAGGTCAATGATAGCTGCCATGGGGTCGCCACGGAAGTCAAGGCGTCCACCTTCCTTGAGGGTGAAGCGCTTACGGGCGAACTGCTCGAAGTTGAAGGTGTACTGCCCTTCGCGCAGCGTCAGGCTACCATAGTCGTGGGCGAACCCGAGTGGGGTACCTCGATCGTCAGGTCCCCTTCGCAGCGTGTGACGATATCGTTTTGCATACTCTGGCTACTACCGAGTCGTAGGGAGAGGCGTGCATCGGGTGTGACGTGAAGGGCCATACGCATCGTGACCTCTGTCTCGGCTGCGACGGCTGGGCGTGCGACGGTGTCTGCGAAGGCGAGGCTATCCTGCGTAGAGAGAGGACGTAGGGGACGGTAGGTGAAGAGACGCTCGTCCTTACGTACGTCCGTCTTGTTGAAGTCAAGCACGACGTCCGTACCAGGAGCACTGCGGAGGTTCACATCCAGGAGGAGCTTGGGGAGCTTACCCTTCATCTGGGCCGTACCAGTGCCGTAGGCAGTGCCATAGATAGGCAGTGCTTGCTTCGTAGCGGTCTGTAGGACCTTCACTCCACGCATCTCCGAGGCGGTGAGGTCGAGGTCGAAGTCCCCGAAGAAGCGATGACGTATCACCCCATCGACGATACCCGTGTGCCCCTCATCATCTCGCATCGGGATCTTAGAGAAGATGATCGAAGTGGGAGTAAAGGTCAGACGGTGTGAGAAGCTGTAGCTCGTGCCGAGGAGGCGCACACCGATATTACCATCTTCGACGTCGGCTTCGCCCTCCACGGTGACTCCCTCTTCGAAGACCCCGAAGAGGCGCACCTTACCCGTGGCACGGCCGTGTACGTGGTCGAAGAGCGTATCCATGAACTTACCCATGAAGTCGGCACGCAGACGCTCCGCCTCGAATGTGAGGTCGATACCTGCACCACCTGCTGGGCGTATGTAGCCCGTGACATGGCTGTGCCCGCCTTCGCTCTGGTTGACGTCCCCATCGATCATGATATTTCCGACACCGCTGTCGAAGGTGAGGTCAGCCTTCAGTGCGCCGACGTCGACGCCCTTGACATGGAGTGCTGGCGAGGTGACAGCGGCCGTAGCGATGATCTTCCCGCCCTGAAGGCTTGCCGTAGCTGAGCCCGTGAGGTCGGTGTTGATCATGTTGAAGCCCACACCTGCTGACTCGAGGATGTAGAGGAGGTTGATCTTCTTGAGGGCGATATTGAGGTGCTCCTCGGGATTGGGGCTGAGTGCTCCGCTGATGCTGATACGACGCTCTGAGGAGGCCAGATCAAGACCTTCGACGCGAAGCTCCTTACCTCGGAGGGAGAGGTGTGCGGGAGCGACGCTCCACGTGTCGCTGTGTACACGGATGGTCGAGGGCTCGAGAGTGACGTCGAAGCCGAGTGCTGGACGGCCGTTCTCGCTCTGTGTGTATTGGTGTAGGGACGCACCGATATTGAGGAAGCCATTGTGGAGCTTACTCTTGACTTCACGCCCCAGGTCAAGCTGGACATGGAGGCTGTCGGTGAGGATCTTCGTCATCATACCGAAGCCCTGTATCTGTGCGCCGCTTGCCAGACGTGCCTCACCCGTGAGCTTGAATTCCCCGTCCTCAAGGCTCAGAGCCGCTCCACGTAGCTCATGACCACGCAGACGAAGGGTGGGGACGGAGGCTTGTAGACCCAGCGAGTGGCTCGCGCTGATATAGGAGGCACGTACATCTGCACCCTCCTCGAGGCCGATAGGTAGCTTGAGCGCTTGCTGCCACTCCTCGGGGATCTTGTGCAGCTGGAGGGAGAGGTCGAAGTCTGTACCTGAGATCTCGCTGCTACGCGCGCCTCCTCTTTGAGCGAGGTCGAGCGAGGGGAAGTGATGATAGAGCGTGCGACGTAGGTCAGGGGATCAGCGCACTCAGCACATAGTGCCCACGTAGGGTCGCAGAGAGGTAGGGCGAGCGGAGGTAAATCATACGCGTCTCCTCGGGGTTGCCCGAGAAGAGGATGTTCAGCTCGTCCAGTGAGAGGGTGCGCTGCGGTGAGGTCAGCGAGATATGATCGATAGCGAGACGTCCCTGCCCGCGGTCGATGTTCAGCTCATCCATATTGAAGCGCCCCGTGAGCGAGAGTGTCTGACGGGGGCTGTTGGGATTGAGCCCGAAGAGGTCGGTCTGCAGGTGGCGTACCTGGAGATCAGCCTCTACGGCATGCAGAGCACGGCCTGAGAAGGTCGCTACCCCGTCGAGAGCGAGGGAGGCTGCTGGGTCATCGACCTCGAGGTGCACCTTATGACGACGTGCACCGACGGGGGTGACGGCGAGCTGTGTGCCACGGAGGGTCTGCCCGCGGTAGGTGACCGAGGGGAGTGCCATCTGTAGCGTGCCCTGCCAGTCCTCAAGGGTGCCGGTGCTACTCGTAGCATCGAGGTCAATAGTCGTAGCTACCGAGCCTACGGGTGCCAGATCGCCGATGATAGGGGAGAGATCAAAGCCTTGGGTCGAGGCCTTCCCCGTGAGCTTGCGCAGGCTCTTGCCTTCAAGACTTCCCGTGAGGTCATAGTCCCAGCGTCCTTGTGCTGAGGCGATGTAGCCCTTTCCTGAGAAGGACTTCCCAGGGATGAACTGCGTCTTCCCCTGCATGACGGATGCTCTGCAGGCGGCTGAGACGCTCAATGAGGGGGAGGGAGGAGGCGGGGAGGTGAGGGCGTATGAGGCCGACGATAGCGGAGCTTACCTCGGCATCGGTGATGTCAGTCGAGACGCTAGTGACCTCACCTGCGCTGTCCCACGTGACACGACCACCACCCTCGAGGATGATGTGACGGGGGAGGCGTAGGGAGAAGTTCGCACGTCCGGCTGCAAGCCCTTCGCGGCAATAGGTTGCCTGCAGGGTCGCCTGCTCATTACGATCCTTGAGGGCGGGGGAGAGGATGCTGAGGTCAGAGAGCGTGAGCTGCGTGTCGCCCAGCTCCAGCTCCTCGAGGAGTGCAAGCCCCTTGCGCTGCGTCTCAAGACGAGCCAGCGGTATGGAGAGTGAGCTCTTCGGTAGGCGAAGCTGGAGATTGGATAGGGTGAGGAGGCTACCCTGTAGCTCTCCTTGTCTGTGAGCGAGGAGAGGGTGAAGCCCTTATCGGTGGTGAAGCTCAGCTCATCGATGGCACCACCGATGTAGCCCTTAGAGAAGCGCAGGCGGCGGACGCGGGTAGAGAGCTTATTGATGACGAGACGCTCTCGCTCGGCTTCGCTGAGGGAGAGACGCATACCACGTATGATGATGCTATTGATGTCTACGGGGATCGACTTGCTCGAGCTCTTGGGCTTGGAGAGGTGGTCGATGGTGTGCTGGATATTTAGTCGTCCTGTCTTCGGGTCACGGATGAGCCGGAGATCCGCCTCGAAGAGTCGGGCAGAGGTGATGCGTACCTCCTGCTGGGTGATGAGGTCGCTCAGGGAGATCCCGCCGATGAGGCGGTCTGCGGTGAGCATACGACGCCCTGCGGTGTCGAGGACGATGACTCGATGGGCCTCGATATTCGTCCAGGACATAAGCTCGACACGCTCCAGCTGTACGGGGCTGTCAAATATCTCGGTGAGCAGGCCTGCTACACGGCTGGCTGCTTCCCTCTGTACAGCGGGGATGCGGAAGAGTCCGAGAGGGAGGAGATAGAGCAAGACGAAGAGGGTAGCAGCTATCCATGCTACTACCTTCAGTACCTTGAGGAAATGACGATTGACCTGCCAATGGCGCATGCCCTACGATCCTTGACTTGCTCTTATATAATTATTGTGTCGATGGAGCGCCCAGCGCCCTCCTTTCGTATAACGCTCCCCGTGCTTCGGGTCGTGCCTGCAAAGGTACTACATATTATGTAGCACTGAGTGACCTGGCTCCTTCGGATGATAGGCTCCCCTCACAGTAGGGAGGGACAGATGTCTGTGATGGGCGGGGCGAACCTATATTGGTCGCTGAGTCAACCTATATGAGTATGTGGGTAGAGCTATATAGGTTGGCGAAGAAAGCTATATAGCTTTGGACGGATTCCTATATCGCTTTGTGAAGTGACCTATATTAGGTTGTTGCTCTGCGTAGGGATAAAAGTTATGGGCGAGTGGTAGATAAGTTTGGGCTACGTACGTGGCTCTAATATCTACGTACGTGGATATTTGGATTTACGTGCCTGGTCTTTAAGACTACGTACATAGATAGAAGAAAACCACTACGTGAAGGCGCTTTTTTCTTCACGAGAACGATGCTTTTCCCTCCGCTGGATAAGAGGAATACTCGCGATAAGGCGAAGGGCCTACCCCGAGGTAATAGTCGTTCGCACTCCAAACGAATAGTGGTTTTCAGATCACCCCCGGCCCCATACGGCTTGCAGATAAGGAGGCGATTTTGATGCGAGAGCCCTGTAACGTAAATACATGCCATTCAAAAGCAAAGTATTACCTTTGCGTACCCGTATTAGTGGAGTACGAGGGGCATCCATGGCATAAATAACCTGCGGTAGCTACATATTATAGTAGGGTTTACGTAGCCAATCCCCTGATTTACTTCGCACACCCATTCCTAAGCAGATAAGAAGAAATAAACCAGAAGCAATATGATCACAGTCAGCGACCTCGCCGTACAGTTCGGTAAGCGTGTCCTTTTCCAAGACGTCAACCTAAAGTTCACTCCAGGCAATTGCTATGGCATCATCGGTGCCAATGGTGCTGGTAAGTCTACTCTCCTGCGTACCATCAGTGGGGCACTTGAGCCTACGCGCGGTAGTATCACCCTCGGTCCTGGTGAGCGTCTCTCGGTCCTTAGCCAGGATCACCACGCCTTCGATGCCTTCACCGTCATGGATACCGTCCTGATGGGGCACAGCGTCCTCTGGGCAATCATGGAGGAGAAGAACGCGCTGTATGCTAAGCCCGACTTCAACGATGAGGATGGCAATCGCGTCGCTGAGCTGGAAGATAAGTTCGCAGAGATGGAAGGCTGGAACGCTGAGAGCGATGCTGCCATGCTCCTGAGCGGTCTCGGTATCAAGGAAGACCAGCACTACAAGCTCATGAAGGAGCTTAGTGGTAAGGAGAAGGTGCGTGTCCTCCTGGCACGTGCACTCTATGGTAAGCCCGACAACCTCCTTCTCGACGAGCCTACCAATGACCTTGACCTTGAGACGGTGACTTGGCTGGAGAACTACCTCTCCGAGTATGAGCAGACGGTGCTTGTCGTCAGCCACGACCGTCACTTCCTCGACTCGGTCTGCACGCACACGGTGGACATTGACTTCGGTCGCGTCCAGCAGTTCGCTGGTAACTATAGCTTCTGGTACGAGTCCAGCCAGCTCGCTCTGCGTCAGCAACAGCAGCAGAATAAGAAGGCTGAGGAAAAGAAGAAGGAACTCGAAGAATTCATCCGTCGCTTCAGTGCCAACGTCGCTAAGAGTAAGCAGACTACGAGCCGTAAGAAGATGCTCGAGAAGCTTAATATCGAAGAGATCAAGGCCAGCAGCCGTCGCTACCCAGGTATCATCTTCACTCCAGACCGTGACCCAGGGAACAAGATCCTTGAAGTCAAGGGCCTCACGGCTTATGCCGATGATGGTACGCTACTCTTCCGCGATCTGAACTTCAACGTAGAGAAGGACGACAAGATCGTCTTCATCAGCCGCGACCCTCGTGCTATGACCGCCCTCTTCCAGATCATCAATGGTGTAGAGAAGGCCAGCGAAGGGACCTACGAATGGGGACAGACCATTACCGAAGCCTATCTGCCACTGGATAACTCGGAGTACTTCAATACGGATATGAACCTCGTCGAGTGGCTCTCACAGTTCGCAGCTGACACCAACGAAGTTTACCTCAAGGGCTTCCTTGGGCGTATGCTCTTCTCCGGTGAGGAGATCCTCAAGAGCGCCTCAGTCCTCTCTGGGGGTGAGAAGATGCGCTGTATGATCGCGCGTATGATGCTCAAGAATGCGAATGTGCTCGTCCTCGATAGCCCCACGAACCACCTTGACCTGGAGTCGATCCAGGCGTTTAATAATACGCTCAAGACCTTCAAGGGGCAACGTCCTCTTCACCAGCCATGACCATGAGTTCATCCAGACGGTAGCTAACCGTATCATCGAGCTCACTCCTGGTGGTATCATCGACAAGATCATGGACTACGATGACTACATCGTCGATCCTACGGTCGCTGAGCTCAAGGCTAAGTACTACGGCGAGTAAGCCCTTCGGCGTATCACGCTAACCTAAATAGTGAAGCCGAGAAGCCCCTCTATGTGGCTTCTCGGCTTCATTGTTTTTGGTCGTAACCTCGTATCGGTATGCCTCTCCAGTCCATAGATATGATGATATTAAGGGACGTTATTCAGAAGCACTATTTTTTGTTCCTTTGTATAGAGCTATTTCCACAGTGGAGATAGCCAAAACAATACTTATACCATTTTGCATATGCTCAAGAATTTCTTCAAGGCGGCCCTTCTGGCTGTAGCCGCTGTCTGTGGTCTCGCTTCATGCGGTGACAAAACGGCTGATTACGATGCACTGCGTCCCACGCTGCTGGGCGGTGTTTACTTCTATCGTGGTTACGGTGGTGTAGACGCTGTAGATGCACAGCTCAAGAGCGCTGCTGTTAGCAAGATCGAAGGCTACAAGGAGCTCTTCCTCAATCCTTACGAAAACGAGAGTGTCGGTAATGTCACCACGATGCTGAGCAACGACTGGGAGATCACCGATGGTGCTGGTCTCAAGGAACAGCTCGAAAAGTTGAAGTCTGGCGAAGGTGAGCACAAGGCTTGGGACTGGGCTCGTGGCGTAAACATCGCATGGGCAGGTCTGCGTGCAGGCTACATGACCCGTGAAGAGGTCGATGCTTACAATGCATCTTTGGTCCCTCTGGCTCAGGCTAAGTATGCAGACTGGAATGCTTACTTCAATGACTTCCTTGCTGGTCGTAAGGCATGGGATCCCCAGGATGAATACGGTGGCGCAGCAGAATTTGAAGAGGTTGTCAAGGATCTTCTCGACAAAGAAGCTTCGATCTACAAGGTCGTGCCCTTCAAGTAGTCCTTTCCTGTCGCTCTAAAAGCACCGAGGCGGTGCCCCATGCATGGGGTACCGCCTCGGCTTTTTATGTGAATGCATCTCTACTAATTTGAGTAGGGAGCAGGCCGATGTTGAGCATCTCCTTGATTGCAAGGAATAGAACTCTATGGTATGTATAGGTTTCGCCCTCAAGCCTGCCCTCCAAAGAAGAGAAATATCTAAGTGTCGTCGTTAGTATTAATTTTGTTCCTTCGTATAGGACTATTTCAATAGTCGAGATAGACAAAACAACACTTATACTATTTTTGCATATGCTCAAGAATTTCTTCAAGGCAGCCCTCTTGGCTGTAGCCGCAGTCTGTGGTCTCGCTTCATGCGGTGATAACACGGCTGATTACGATGCACTGCGTCCCACGCTGCTGGGCGGTGTGTACTTCTATAGTGATCACGATGGTGTAGATGCTCTCGATGCGCAGATCAAGAGTGAAGCTCTCAGCAAGCTTGAAGGCTATAAGGAATACTTTATCAACCCATATAAAGGTCAAAGTGCCGACGCTGTCGTCACGATGCTACGCAAAGACTGGGGCGTCACCGATAGCGTAGGCCTAAAGGAGCTACTGGAGAACCTCAAATCTTCAGAAGGTGAACACAAGGCTTGGGACTGGGGGCGTGGCGTCTATATCGCATGGGCTGGTCTGCGTGCTGGCTACACGACTCGCGAAGAAGTCGATGCTTACATCTCTTCGCTCGTACCTCTGGCACAGGCCAAGTATGCAGACTGGAATGCTTACTTCGATGACTTCCTCGCTGGCTGTAAGGATTTTTGATCCCGAAGATACATATGGTACTGCAGAAGATATAGAGAAGGGGGTCAAAGAGCTTCTTGAGAATAAAGCTTCGATCTACAAGGTCGTGCCCTTCAAGTAGCCCTTCCCTGACTCTCTAAAAGCACTGAGGCGGTGCCCCACACATGGGGCACCGCCTCGGCTTTTTATGTGAATGCGTCTCTACTGATTAGTAGTGGGGCGTGGGGACGGTCGCTTGCATCCAGTAGGTCGAGGGTGAGGCTACCGAGCTGATGCGTACATGGTCTGCATCACCCGAGATCGGCTCGATGGAATAGGGCGAGTGTCTCGTGACAGACTGTAGATACCAGTCGAAGGCGCGGTGGCCAAAGAGCCAAGAGATATCCTTCTGGATGATGCGCGTCGTGTGGAACTGTGAGGGCTGTCCATAGATCGACGTGAAGTCCATGTAGTAGCTACCCCAGCTCTGATCCAGCCAGTAGGTGATCTGGAAGAAGAGCGAGATCTTCGGCATCATGGCACTCGTGCGACCGAAGTACACGTCCGTGCCGAAGCTACCAGGATATACGTCACCCTGCTGCGTCTCCTGCACCTGCGTGAAGAGGTTCAGTGCATCAGTACCTGCCGTCGCTGAGCTCGCATAGGAGAGGATGGTGTACTGCTCCGAGAGGTCATACGTCCCTGTGTAGAGGCTGGAGGTCTGCTTGCCATCCTGCGTCGTGACCGCCGTCTTATCAGCATTGAGCTCCAGTGTGCGGAGGGTGTCTGAGCCGATGGTGAAGGGCGTCAGCAGGCGTAGCCCCTTGTCTGTGAAGGCGAAGGGTAGCAGCTTCTGCTCATTGTCATAGCGTACCCAGAGCTGGCGTGCAAAGCCGAAGATTGATACAGCGACCTCCTTGCCACCGAGCTGAAGGGGGGGCAAGGGCCTTGCCCTTCAGAGCCTGCTGGCTCTCGGTGATCTTGGTGAAGTAGCTATTAGGATTCTCGTCGACGCACGTCAGCTGCATCTCTCCCTGCGTATGTCCACCGCGTAGGGTGATCGTCCGCCCATCTTCGCTGACTCGTAGGACTGTGAAGTCGAAGTCGCCATCGTAACCTACGGGGATCCCCCACTGAGGGTTGGAATACTGGTGCAGAGCCTCATTGAAGGTGTCGAAGGTCAAGCGTACCCCACCATTCTGAGAGAAGTGGTAGCTGGAGGTAGCAGGAGTCTGCGACTCTTCGGAGAAGATCGTGACCTCGTTGTCGGAGGTGAACTTGAGGCTGAGGTTGAGCCCACCGTATTGCCCCGTCCCAGGGACGAGCGTCAGCATCCAGCCGTGCTCACTGGAGCGTAGGAGCTGACGTAGGCTCTGGGTATCCTTGGCGATAGCTGTCGAGACGTAGTTATCACCACTGGGCATGTCCTCGTACATCCGGCAGGATGTGAAGAGCGTGAAGAGGCCTAAGGCCAAGATATGGTAGTAGCGCATAGTTAGTAGCCGTTAGGATATTTGGTGAAGTCCATTGATGCGACCAGAGGGAGGCGCTTCTGAGCCTCGGCACGTATCTTGTCGAGGTCGGCGGAGTACTCGGAGCGGAGGTACTCCTTCATGATCGCCACCTTCTTCTCGATGATCTCGCGACCGGTGTACTTGGCGTCGGAGCGGTTCTTGCCTTCGGCACCCTTGAGACGGTCTGCCCACTCGCTGTCGCTGTCGAGGATGTAGTAGGCGAAGAGTTCGGCGAAGTCTTCGTCAGCATCGGTGCTGGCGTAGTCACTGACGAAGCCTGCATAGCTCGCATTCTGCCCCGTACGCCACCAGTAGCTGAAGGCATCCTGCTTCTGATACTCCAGAGCGGAGAGCTTGTCGAACTCAGGTGGGTAAGCTCGCTCTTCGTGGAGCGTGTGAGCCGACTCGTGGAAGAGCACGCTGATGTAGTCTGAGCGCACGGTACCTGTGTACTGTGTATTCAGCTCATTGATGTTGTAGATCCAGATCATCCCCTGTGGAGCTGCACCAGCCATACGGCGGTCGATGGCGTAGCCTGAGGAGCCGAAGAGATTCAGATACTTGATCGTGTGGGTCTGTAGATAGCCCTCGGGAGTAGAGGCTTCGTAGACCTGGAAGAACATATAGTCGATGAGGTTGAGGTACTCCAGCGCCTTCTCTTCCTTGACTGGGGCGAGGAGGTAGCGGCGGTCCGTGACCTTGTCATCGTAGCGGTAGGCGATATCGACATTGTACTTCTTCGCGAAGGCCTGCTGGATATAGCGGTCGAGGCGAGGCAAGCTACCGACCGTCGTGCTCGCGACGACCTGCCGACTGGGTTGTACAGAGTCTATATCAGCGTCGCAACCCGTGAGCCCTGTGAGTGCGAGGGCTGCAAGGGGGAGAAATAGCTTCTTCATAGCGCGTAGTCAATTAGTTGGTAGTCGGATTGGGAGTGATAGCGCCCTTCGTCGCCTGGCTGGGGAGCTGGATGGCGTGGCGAGGATCGCGACCAGGGAGCTTGTCCTGGACGATGTAGCGGTAGCCATTATTGAGGCGGCGGTAGATGGGGATACCGAAGCGCTTGATATCTTGCCAGCGCAGACCTTCGTGCATCGTGAGGATGCGGCGGCACTGCAGGAGGTGCTGCAGGAGGGCATTCTCCTCATCCGAAGCGATGGTGAAGTGCGCATTGAACGCCTTGCGGATCGAGGCCTTCCCTTCGGAGTCGATGGGGAGAGCAGAGTAGAAGGCGACGATCTCCTGCTGGGTGAAGGTCTTCTGGCGTGAGTTGTTCTCCCCGTCGTTGAGGTAATTCGTCGTCCAGAGGTTCATATCCTCGATAGCAGAGGCGTACTGACTGCTACCCAGATGGAGCTTAGCTTCGGCACGTACCAGCAGCGTCTCGTCGGTGGTGAAGGGTGTCTCCATCGTCTGGATGCTATTGCTGGGGAAGGTGGGGAGCTTAGGCTGGACCGTCTTGTTGATATTCCCCTCGGTATAGATGAAGGGCTGGAACCAGTAGGGGATCCTTAGTGACCCCAGATGTTCTTCGCGAAGAGGGTCTCAGTGAGCGTCAGCTCCTGCGACTGCGTGAAGCGCGTATTGTAGTAGGCCGTACCCGCCCGTCACGAGCCATGGGTAGTAGCTGTAGGTGGGGACGGTAAGCAGGTTCGCAGGGTTGCTGATATCGTAGTAGGCCAGTGCGAAGGAGGCATCGGTACGAGGGATGCTGTAGAAGGCCTTCCAGTTGCGTAGGACGAGCTTGGGATCGGAGCCCAACACCTTGTCTGCATGTGCGATAGCCTCCGTCCACTTCTGATAGTAGAGGAAGAAGCGTGCCGCGAAGGCATGGGCAGAGGCTGCCGTGAAGTGGAACTTCTTCTCCTTGTCCGTATAGTTCGAATACTTCTCCAGAAGTGGAATCCCTGCCTCAAGGTCAGCAGCGATCTGCTCGTAGGTCTCAGCCATCGTACCGCGAGGGTAGTTGGGCTGGAGGTTGACTACGCGCTTCTTGATGTAGGGAATGCCAGGATCCGTGGAGCTGGACGAGGGGTCGTAGGGCAGGCAGAAGAGGTTGGCCAGACAGAAGTGTCCATAGGCACGAGCCAAGAGGGCCTCCCCCTTGATACCCAGTAGCTCCTCTTTATCTCCACCGAGAGCCTCTATATCCTCCAGCGCTTCGTTGGCATGCGCTATGGAGTTATAGGTGTTCTGCCAGATGAGGTAGGGCGCATCATAGAGCCCATCGGAGTTCACAATGGTTTCCCAGTAGGCGGCTTTCTCACAGAACTGATTCGTGTAAGGATTATTCACCCCGTCATCCTGGATGTTGTCGGAGGAGAGCTCCGTGAGGTAGGCTATCGAAGAGGTAGAGTAAGCACTACCAAGGAGCTTCTCTATCTTGCTCGCATTGTCGGGCTCGACGAGCGAGGAGTAGGGGTTCTCATCGAGGAACTTGTTGCATGATGTCATCGACAGGACGAGCGTGACACCAAGGCTTAGAATTGTGATTGGCTTCATAGCTTCTAAGTATTTCGATGACTACATACCCACCGTACAGGTGAAGATGAGCGAGTGTGGAGTATAGGCGTAGGGGAGCGCACCGTTGAGCTTCTTATCCGAGTAGATGAGGAAGAGGTTGGAGGCCTGCAGCTTCAGATCGACAGAGGAGAGGAAGCTCTTCGTGAGGAGGCTCTTGGGGATAGAGTAGCCGAGTGATACGTCGCGCAGCTGGATGTAGTCGCAGCGAGCGATACGTACGTCGGAGTAGTCGTAGGTCGTGTAGGCCTGCGAGAGATTGGGGTAGCGGTTACGTTGGTCTGCCGTGGGGATGGAGGGGACGTTGGTACGCTCTTCATCACCAGGGGCCTTCCAGCGGCGGTTGAACTCATGCCCGAGGACCTCGTAGTCATAGTACGTGGTGCTGAACTCAGCTGGCAGGCGCTTGATACTACCGAAGGAGTAGAGGATGTAGGCACTCAGCGTGAAGTTGCCGATGCGGAAGCTATTGTTGAGTCCCCCTGATCGGTAGGTGTCAGCGTACCCGAGTACTTGAGGTAGTCAAGATCTTCCGTAGCACTGAAGTTGATGTGGTCACGCTCGATCTGCCCCTTGTTATTGTAGAAGAGGGGGAAGCCTTCGTTTGAGAGCTTGTAGAAGGGGATAGAGAAGACCGATGCCAGAGGATAGCCTTCGCGGGCAGCACCACTTGAGGAGCTTACCAGCGTGGAGACGTCTGACTGCGAGAGGAGCTTCGTCACCTTATTCGTATTGCGAGCGTAGGAGAAGGACGTCGTCCAAGAGAAGTTCTGCGTCTTGACGTTCTGCGTCGTCAGCGAGAGCTCGACACCCTTAGCTTCCATGGAGGCCACGTTGCCGTAGGGCTTGAAAGAAGCCACCCGTACCCTGATTGTAGGAGATATCTACGAGGTCACGGCCCTGACGCGAGAAGAGGCTGAGCGATACGCCGATGCGGTCCTTCAGGAGTCCGAAGTTGAGGTTCCAGTTCAGCTCATACATCTTCTCATAGGTGAGGTCGTGGTTAGCGGGCTCACTGATATAGAGCGAAGGATAGCTGTGGTCGCCTGGGCGGAAAGGTAGGTAGCCCTTGATGCGCTGGTAGGAGTTGTAGACGGAGGGGAGTGTCCCAGTCATCCCGTAGGAGAGACGCGTGGAGAGTGAGGAGAGGGGGCTGAGGATGGGGAAGAAGGATTCGCTTGAGACGTCCCAGCCGAGGGCTACGTTCCAAGTGGGGATCCAGCGTACCAGACGAGATTTCCCGAAGCGGTTCGTCCCTTCGTAGCGGAAGGAGCCATCGAGGGTATATCGCCCGAGGTAGCTATAAGAGAGGTTCCCGAGGAAGGAGACATTACGATAGATCGTCGTCGAGCGCGAGTAGTAGTTGTTGCGACGATCATGGAGCCAGTGGAAGAGCATAGGGATCGAAGGTGCTCAGCTGACCGAGCTCGAAGTTCACCCCATACTCATTGTGCCAACCATTACGCTCGAGGTAGTCGTAGAGGTCTGTACCCCCGACGAGCGTCAGAGCATGCTTGCCCTCAGCGAAGGTGTCGGTATAGGTCGCACGAGCCTGTAGGTCAAAGCGTCGTGAAGCGTACTCCTGGATGGTGCGGTAGCCCCCATGAGGCATGACGACCCGTGGTACGGCATAGACGTCATCGGCAGGCTTGTAGAGGTAGCTATTGCGGTCGCGGATGAGACGCTTATTCATCGCACGGAAGCGCTCTGAGGCGTTGGACTTCTCGGTGCGGATGAATTCTGTCAGGTCATTGTAGTACTGGATCGAGCCGAGGAGCGAAGCGTTGAACTTCGTCGAGGGGCGGTAGGCTATCGAGGCCTGCAGACGGACGTTCACAGCATCGACATCGCGGTAGTTCTGGTTCATCTCCTCCTTGATGTTGTAGGGAGCGAACTCATAGAGGTAGTACTGCGTGGGATCCATCGTACGGGAGAGCGTCTGTGCTACCGAGAGAGGTGTGAAGTCCCCACCATCATGGTCGCGGGTGTAGGATGCATTGACGATCGTCCCGAAGGTCCAGTACTTGTGTGGCTTGAAGGTGGCGTTGAGGTTGAAGAAGTAGGTGTTCTCCGACTGTACCTTAGCCCACCCTGGGTCAATGGTAGCGCCGAGTGAGGCATAGAAGTTCGATACCTGTCCGCCAGATGCAAGCGAGACCGTGTGCTGATGACGGATGCTGTGCTGGAAGAGCTCCTTGAACCAGTCTGTGTTGCGCATCTCAGCTTCTTGTAGGTAGCGGGTGCGCCCCTCGAGGGTGTTATCTTGGAGATACTCCTTATTCTTATACTTGATTGCGTTGTCGTACATCAGCCCGTAGACCCCGTAGCGCGTCTGGTAGAGTACTGTCTCGGGAGAGAGAGGCTACCACCGCCCTCAAGCTCCTTGAGCACCGACATCTGGTCCTGCGAGTTGAGGATGTTGAACTCGCGGTAGGAGGGGATGAAGCGGTAGGTGAGCTGTGATGTATAGGTGAAGCGGTTGATACCTTGGCCTGCATGGCGGGTGCGCACGGAGATCACACCACCGGTAGCTTGGTTCCCATAGAGGGCCGTTGCCGAGGCATCGGTGATGACAGTGAAGCTCTCGATGTCACGCTCGGAGAGCCCAGGGAGAGCTGCAGCGATGAGGCGCTTGGCGTCAGTGGAGGCGAGGTCGGCCGTGTTGAACGTGCTGTCTTGCTTATAGACGACACCATCGATGACCCAGAGCGGATAGTACTTGGTCTGAATAGAGGTCGTCTGACGCATGGTCGTCACCGTAGAGCCCTTCTGCTGCTCTTCACCATCCTCGAGGGTAATCTCAAGAGGGGTAGTTGTAGCAGGGGTTTCGGTGGTCTTCTTGCCCGTGAGGGTGAAGACGAGGACGGATTTCTCAGGGACTTGGAGGGAGAATTTCCCTTCCTTGTCGGTCGTCGTGTGCTTGGAGTTATCGAGCTTGACCGTGACAGATACCTTCGGCAGAGGCGTACCTCTGTAGTCAAGTACCTTCCCTTGGACAAGGATCGTCTGGGCACAAACGGCCGTCACGGAGCCGATGAGTAGCATCAGACTCACGATGAGGTTACGTAGCTGGGTTCCCATAATCTGTAGAGACATTGGTAGGTTAGTGCTTCAGTGCATCTCACTCCCTTTATATAAAGAATAGGGCTGGGGTGAGGTGCAAGAGCAAATGTAAATAAAAAGATAATACGTTGTGTTTCTTTTCAATAGCTGCTTATATCCTATATAATTTAAGGAAGTGTGTGCGTTGTCAGGTTTGAGTTTGAGGAACTCGGTGCCTTCTTACTCCGGAGGGATCAATGGGGGGAGGGCAAGTGATGTGTGACCTCCGAGGTGTGGGTGCGGAGTACTTTTGGGTAGGAGGAGATCTGACCCCAAAGAAGTAGGTAAGGCAACCAGTACTGGTCGACGAAGTGACCAGTACTGCTTCATATAGGTGACCAGTACTAGTCACGATCGCAACCAGTACTGGTCAGATTACCGACCAGTACTGGTTCATTTTGCCCTCTCATGTAGTGTCAGGGGAAGTGGCTCTATGGTAGAGATTTATGAAGGCGACAATTTGTGTGTCAAACTCGTTTGTTTGAGGAGGGTAGCACTCCCCTTCAGGTGCTCTGATCTACCTGTATTTAGAGGCACACCAAGGCTGGTCATCTGACCTGTACCTTGGTGTGCCTCTTGCTGTGTCTTGGGAGCGGTTAGCTCAGCGGATCCTCATCTTCGGCGGGCTTATAGCGCTGGGCGTCGAAGGAGGGGACGGTTGGTTTTGCTCCTCCCTGGTGATCGGGAGCGGGAGCCGTCTGATGGATGCGTACCTTGAGCACCACGATCTCCGTGCTGGTGCTTACTCGCCCTTCGCGGTCAGTCTCGCGTACGTACTCGATACGGCCAGCGATGGAGATGAGTGCTCCAGCGTGCAGATGCTCCAGCGCGATCCCTGCTTGACCGCGAGCGATGATGCGATGATAGAGTCGCTGGAGGTAGGGGCGACCACCTTCGCGCCCCGTGACTTCCTCCTCGGTCTTGAGGCGTAGGCGCACCTCAGGGAAGTCGGGCGCCAGATAGTGCACGATCGGCTCCTCGGTGAGCTCACCCGTGAGGATGACTTGATTGGTCGGGGGGAGTTGGGGCATGAGTGCTTAGCGGTTGAGGACCTTGTTCTTCGCGATCACAGCGACGTAGTCCTTGAGGTAGTTGGGTGTCCAGTAGGCTGTGTCGACAAACTCCTCACGCTCGAAGGCTGTCGTGGCAAGAGCGATCATAGCCTCTGCCGTAGGGGCAAAGCCTTCGTCCCATACTTCGTAGCTGTGCTCAGGCCATAGACCACGAGCCTTCGTCGCGCCATTGCCGATGAGTATAGGGTCTGGAGCAGAGCCGAAGATAGGTGCTTCGGGATCGAGGATCGCAGCGAAGTCATCCTGCTTGCGCTCCCCCGTGTGGGTGAACTCTGCGGCATAGACCTCCATTCGTCGGGCATCCAGCAGAGGGAAGAGCGTAGCGGTACGACCCTCGGGGAGTGCGCACTGTGCTTGATGTGCCAGCAGCTCCAGTGTGTCGATAGCGATGAGGGGGACGCGATAGCCGAGGCAGAGGCCCTTGGCAAGCGAAGCCCCGATGCGCAGTCCCGTGTAGCTACCAGGGCCTGCACTCACAGCGATAGCTGAGAGGGTAGCCCCGTCGTGACTGCGGAGTACCTCGAGTAGCTCGTCGACCATGGGGGCAAGGGCAGCGGCGTGCCCACCTTCGGGGGACTCAGCTTCACGCGAAGCGAGTATTTCTTTGCCACGACCGAGGGCGGCGCTGCACTTCGTCGTGGAGGTCTCTATACAAAGGATCATAGGGAGATCTATCTCTGGGTAGGTTAGTCGAGGATGAGCTCTACGGGGCAGTGGTCCGAGCCGTAGATCTCCGTATGGATGGCGGCACCCTGCAAGCGGGGAGCGAGGCGCTCGGAGGCTACGAAGTAGTCAATACGCCAGCCTGAGTTGCGCTCACGGGCCTTGAAGCGGTACGACCACCACGAGTAGATGTCCGCTTGGTCGGGGTAGAAGTGGCGGAAGGTATCGATGAAGCCTGCATCCAAAAGCTCCTGCAGCTTGCCGCGCTCTTCGTCAGTGAAGCCTGCATTGCGGCGGTTGGACTTGGGGTTCTTCAGGTCAATCTCCTTGTGCGCTACATTGAGGTCGCCGCAGATGATGACGGGCTTCTTTGCATCCAGCCCCTTGAGGTATGAGCGGAAGGCGTCCTCCCACGTCATGCGGTAGTCGAGGCGACGGAGGTCATCCTGCGAATTCGGCGTGTACACCGTGACGAGGTAGAAGTCGGGATACTCGAGGGTGATGACGCGACCCTCTTGGTCGTGCTCCTCGATGCCGATGCCGTAGCTGACGCTGAGAGGCTCGTGACGGGTGTAGATAGCGGTACCAGAATAGCCTTTCTTCACGGCATAGTTCCAGTAACTGATGTAGCCGGGCAGGTCGGCATCAAGCTGACCCGCCTGCATCTTCGTCTCTTGCAGGCAGACGAAGTCAGCATCTAATTCTTTGATGATATCGGGAAAACCCTTGGTGAAGACGGCGCGCAGGCCGTTGACATTCCAGGAGATGAACTTCATTCGGATAGGAGTTCTTTGTGATTAGTCTTTGTAAATGGTGGGGTCTTCGATGCCAGCCTCGAGCATGGCCTCACGGCGCTCGATGCAGGTGCCACACTGGCCACACTGTACAGCTCCGCCTTCGTAGCAGCTCCAGGTCTCAGCGTAGTTGATGCCGAGTGCCTTGCCATGGCGAGCGATCTCGCCCTTACTAATATCTGTATAGGGGGCTGTGACCTCGACGCCGTTGCTCGTACCGGCTGCGATAGCCTCGTGCATCGGGCGGATGAAGGAGGCACGGCAGTCGGGATAGATAGCGTGGTCACCGAAGTGATTGGCGATATATACGCGCTTTAGGCCTCGGCTCTCAGCGAGACCAGCAGCGATGGAGAGCATGATGCCATTGCGGAAGGGTACGACTGTCGCAGCCATATTCTCCTCGTCGTAGCTCCCCTTGGGGATCTCACCGCCACCCTGAAGAAGAGCACTGCGGAAGTACTGTCCCATGAAGCCGAGAGGGATCGTCAGGTGCTTGATGCCAAGGCGCTCGCAGTGCAAGCGGGCGTAGGGGATCTCCTGTGCGTTGTGCTTCGACCCGTAGTCGAAGGATATGGCCAGCGCGATATTCGCCTGATATTCGTAGAGGAGGGTGACGCTGTCCATCCCTCCCGAGAGGACGATGAGTCCGTCTTGCAGAGGCATATAGTCGAAGTTAGAGGAAGAAGCTCAGGAGAATCTGAGCAGATATGATACGTACGAACATCCCCACGGGATAGACGATAGCATAGGCTACGGAGCTGGAGCGTGACTCGTTGATGGACATCGCATAGTCCAGCGCCATAGAGTTCGCCATCACGCCGCAGAGCATCCCGACAGTCTCGGCATGCGTCTTCTTATAGCCGAAGAGCGATAGTAGGCCGACAGCCATCGTCGGGAGGTAAGTAATGAGGAAGCCTAAGCCAATCCAGAGCAGGCCGTCTCCGTGGATGATCATCTCGAAGAAGTGCTCACCACTGGCCAGACCCAGCCCTGCGAGGTAGAGAATGATGCCGAGCTGCTTGATGAGCTGCGTGGCGCTATTACTCATATAGGTCGCGATGCGCAGGCGTGCACCGAAGGCCCCCATCAGGATACCTACGATGATAGGACCACCAGCGAGCCCGAGCTTGATCGGCATGCTCAGTCCAGGGATAGCTAAGGGGATAGATCCGAGGATACAGCCTACGGCGAGGCCAAAGAAGAAGCTGAAGAGCTTCGGCTTGTCGAGGACGTTGATCGAGTCCCCGAGGAACTTCGAGGCGCGCTCGATCTCCTGCGCTTCACCTACCACTGAGAGGCGGTCACCGAGCTGCAGGTGTAGGTCGGGCGTAGCGAGGATCTCGATACCAGCACGGTCGATACGCGTGATGTTGATCCCATACTGATTTCGTAGGCGTAGAGCACCGAGCTTAGCACCATTGACCTTGGAGTTCGTGATGATGATACGCTTGCTGACGAGCTGGGAGTCGATAGCGTCCCAGTCGATGTCAGGGCGATTCCAGTCGCGGCTCTCAGCACGGCGACCGAAGAACTGCTCCATCTCCTCGACATCCTCTGGGTGCACCAAGACCAAGAGGTGGTCACCCTCGTGGAGTACCGTCTGTGAGGAGGGAATGATCAGCGTATCACCACGCCAGATACGCGAGATGATGAAGTGCTTCTCCTCGAGGCGTACGGCTTCGAGGATGGTCTTACCGAAGAGAGCTTCGTTCGTGAGCTCCAGCTCGGTGATATAAGTGTTGCGGGAGTTCTCCTCCTCATTTCGCTTATTGCGCTTCGGATCAAGGATATTGAGGGTCAGTATGGCGAGGATCATCCCGACGACACCGAGAGGGTAGGTGAGGGCACAGCCGAGTGCAAGGTCAGCGACTTGGCGTGCACCAGCTGAGCCGAGAGCATCCTGCATCGTGCTCTGTACTGCAGCGAGCATCGGTGTATTCGTCACAGCGCCGGCCATGATCCCGAGCATGTTCGGCATCGAGATACCGCATATATAATGTAGGGCGACCACGACGGTGAGGCCGAGGCCGATGACCATAAGGCCTAACGTATTATATAGCACACCCTGACTCTTGAGCGAAGGGAAGAAGGACGGCCCCACCTCGACACCGAGGGCGTAGACGAAGAGTGCTAAGCCAAGGGTCTGGGCAAAGCTATTCATCTCGGGGTCGACTCGCACGCCGAAGTGAGCAGAGAGGATCCCGACGAAGAATACAAAGGTGATGCCGAGAGATATCTTACCCACGCGTAGCTTGCCGAGCAGGATGCCTGCGGCAGAGACGAGGGTGAGCCATACAAGGGTCTCCAGCACCGAGGGGGTGATGAAGACATCGTGTAGCCACGAATTGAAAGCTTGCATTATAAAGTACTGAAGTCTTGGGGAGCTTCGCCGATTCACAAGGGCTTAGCCAGCGCAAAAATACCACTTTTATAGCGATCCATAGTCTGTGTGTATTGTTAAAATATTGGTGGTTTTTGGGTTGGTTGCTAGTGTAGTCCCGTGTGTAGCCCATTAAACGCTGGTGCTTTCTCTTTATTTTGATGAATGTAAGTGTTTATTAAGTGCTTGTGAGATAATTGGATGGATGTAGTATTTGAGGGTGTCGTGTGCAGTGTGTTTATTTGCATTTGTTTGGATTTTGTTACATTTGTTGCTCCGTTTGCAGGCGCGCATGCGCCTCTCCACGTGGCTACATAGTGGCTGCAATATCTCCTTTGGGAGGAGGTTGCATCCACTATAAGAGGCTGTATCAAGTAATTTATTAGTCTATGAAGCAGAACGAATCGTTTGGGCTCCAAGCCCAGTATGAGGCTCCTCGAGCTGAGTTCCTCAACGTTGCCCTCGGGCAAAGCATCCTTATCGCAGGTAGCGGTACGCTGCCTGATGGTATCGACGAAGGTGATGACGATACCTTCGAGTTTGTACCTAACCACTTAATTTACTTTATCTAAAAAGGAATGAATTTACTACGTATCTACGGTGCTACCCTACTCGTCGCTCTGACGATGGGGGTGAGTGCTTGTAAGAATGAAGATGCCCCTATGACGGCTCCTGCTGTAAATGCAGAGGCTAACAGTGGTCAGAAGATCTCCCTCAATGTAGATATTGAGGGGCTTCCCTCCAGTGATCTTCGTGCAATGGAGATCCAAGAGAATATCGTCGGCAACCAGCATGCTGGTCTGAAGTTTGTCTGGAAGACTGGCGACACGGAGAAGTTCTTCATCGCATTTAAGAAGGAGAGTGGCTCCTCGTTCACGGCTTCAGGCCCTATGGTGGTTCGTGAGAGCACGCTCACAATCCTCAGCAAGGTGGGCAACCGCTACAAGGCTCGTATCGATGTCGATGCACCTGCGGGCTTTAATCCTGACAATGAAACGATCTTCGTGGCTGGTGCTCTCGGTGTCAAGGGTATTGATGCTACGACGGGCCGTGCATTAGTTCCCGGTCCTCGCTACTTCTTTGATGAGGGGAAGAGCTATATTCCTCCTATGTACTTCGCTCCTACGCGACTTCGCTCTAAGACGGTCGGTGGGTCAAAGGAGTACTATGCCGACAACCTGACCTTCCACTTCTATGGTGCGATGGTCGGTGCTACGATCGACAACACGCAGGGCAATATGCTCTACTCGCCCCACGAGATCACGATGAAGACGGGGGCTCTCACTACCGAAGGGGAGATCAACCTGTTTGATTTTGAAACGGATGCCAACAATCAGTCTGTACCCAAGTGGACGACGAAGCAGAATGCTACCACGGCACAGCGTGTCTACTTCGAGCAGGGTGATGTCGCCGTAGGTAAGAAGCGTACGTACTACTTCTGGGCTGTACCCTCAAAGTTCAGTGGACGTCGTGAGATGACTATGGAATTCCGTACGGATGCTTATGATAGCTTGCTCGAAGAGACCGAAGCTGAGATCACGACGAAGTGGAAGGTCAAGCAGCTTGCTTCGGCTAAGGTGCATCGCCTCTCGGTAGAGATCCCTGCTCCTAAGGGTGATCTGATCATCTCCGAGGTCTTTATCGGTGGTGGTGATTATGGAGCTGCTACTGCATGGGAGTTCTATAACCCTACGGAAGCAAACATTGATCTGAAGGAATATTACATTCAGCGCTTTGATTATAATAAGTCTGGCACCTCTGAGTCTACCTGGTATCCATCTTCCCCCACGTATGAGTCTTCATTACTGCCCAATGCAGCGCTGCTGAAGAATGGCTCGAACTCACTGGATAAGTCGAGTCAGCTTGGGCTCAGGAGAGGGATTCTTCCACCTCATAAGTCTGCTGTCTTCTATACGGCTTCGGTCGAGAATAAGGGTATGATGAAGACGTTCGAGCGTCGTACAGGACTCGTCTACCTCTTTAATATTGTGTCAGAGACATTCAGAGATCTTTTCGATGGACGTGAACGTAGTGAGCAAAAGTTGGAGTATGCACAGGCATTCTTTGCTCCTCGCTTCCATTCGGGAGGGAAGCAATACCGCTCACGCCACCGCATCGTGCGTAAGGTAGCAGGGAAGTCTTCTGGTGGGGAAGTACTGCCATCCCCGTTGATGCCTTCTTCTGGTACAGCAATGGTATCCGCGCTCAGTATCCCACGGCATCCTTCTTCCGTAAGCCTGGTCGTGACCTGCCCCGTACGGAGATGCAGATCAACCACAACTCTGACTGGGTCATGCGCCAGCGTTATGAAGCTCTTGACTGGGGCTATCGCTTCAGCTACTACTATGATCGTAATCGTGTGAATACGCCTGCACTGGGTATTCACTGGATGGAGGATAATAGTACAGGTAGCACGGTGCCTACTCTTTCTGCAAAGAACGGGTATATCTATGAGCGTCCTATCTTTGCTCCTGACTATAGCAAGAATGATATGAGCTTCGACAGAGCTGAAGAAGGACGCTCAGCTATATAAGTATGTTCCCCCCATGTGGTGGACGAAGGAGCGTGCTCAGAAGGCTGACCAAGAAACCTAGTGAGAATCCGTAGGCATTAGCTCCACACGCCTCATTATCATCTATCCCCCGTGTAGTGCTCAGCACTGCACGGGGGATAGTTATATCTAGAGATAGCCTTCTTGCATAAGGCGTAGCGCGCCTCCCAAACTACTGGTTGGTGCGAATCTATATTGGTCACTGGGTGAACCTATATTGCTCGTGAAGTAAACCTATATAGGTCGCGATGTAGACCAATATAGGTTCACCCAGTGACCAATATAGGTTGATACTCCGCCTCTATATAGCTCCTCCTTTTACGCTATTACAGGGGGGGCGGTATGCCTCATTAGATAGAGGGTAACGAGACAAATGATTTTGCTATCGCACCCCGCCCTGTTGCGTTGGGCGAGGAAGTGTGCAGAGGGGCATAGCGCTAATCGTTAGCTCCTCCTCTATATTGGTTATCCCCGTGTGGTGCTTGTTGCCGCACGGGGATAATTGTGTTTGGGGATGGCGCTCTTACTGAGAGTGATGTGTGACTCTCTCAGGGTGGGTGAAATTGACCAGTACTGGTCAGCGAGCGAACCAGTACTGGTCGCTAATAGTGACCAGTACTGCTACGAGTTGTGACCAGTACTGGTCGAAGAAGTAACTAGTACTGGTTACTATCCCCTTCCTATGAAGGGGATTCTTGTGTCTTACTATAGGGAGGGGGCTTGAAAAAGCACTGGGTCGTATCATAGAGGGATGTAGTTGGGTTTGGAAGGTTGTATAAATACAAACGAGTGTGTGTTCTTGTTATTGTGTAGTTTGGGTGATAAGTAGGTCTCATATTTTTATTTTTACCTACCTTCATAAGCCAAGTATCGGGTAAACGCATACCCGAGCTATGGGTTCGCAAGTATCGTTGAATGCCTCCATGCGGAGAGTTACATCGATCTCCCATGGGGCGAAATTATCCCATTCGCCTATGAAACAGGTCGACACGAATCGGCTTAGAGTCCCGTACGAAACACCCCAAGCCGAGTTCCTCCCAACTGCCCTCGGGCAGAGTATCTTGATCTCTGGTAGTGGCTCACTTCCAGACTCTCTCGATGAAGGTGATGAAGACACCTTCCTTCCCAATCCCTAATCTCACATTCTTATTAAGCAAATGGTATGAATCTACTGCGTACCTACGCTACAGCCCTGCTTGTCATCTTGACTATGGGGGTGAGTGCATGTAGGAGAGATGAGCTGTCAACCCCTCTTCCCACGCCAAGTGAAGAGGCTAATGGTGGCAATAAGATCTCATTTAATGTAGATATCGAAGGACTTCCAGCAGAAGACCTTCGTATGATCCTTCAGGAGGAGATGGATGGCAATAAGCATGCAGGCCTGAAGTTCGTCTGGCATCCAGGGGATACAGAGGTTCTCTGGCTCGCCTTTAAGACGGAGAGTCGCACCCCGGGCACTGTCGGTGGCGCGCTCTACGTTCGTCAAAGTACCCTCACTATTCTCGGACGGGAGGGGACTCGCTACAAAGCTCGTGTCGATGTGAATGCTCCCGCAGGTCTTGACCCCGAGCAGGATGAAGTCTTCGTGGCTGGAGCTATCGGTGTCAAGGAGATTGACGGGTTTACGGGGCGCGCTGTAGTCCCAGGTCCGAGCTACTTCTATGATAAGGGGAAGAGCTATGTTCCTCCTATGTACTTCGCTCCTACGCGACTTCACTCGAAAGGTAGAGGGTGGGGTGAGAGGTTACTATGCCGACAACCTGACTTTCCGCTTCTATGGTGCGATGGTCGGTGCTACGATCGACAACACGCAGGGCAATATGCTCTACTCTCCCCACGAGCTCACGATGCAGACCGATGCTCTACGACCGAAGGGAGATGAGCCTCTTTGACCTTGAGACGAATAGCGATGGTCTGTCCGTACCTAAGTGGACGACGAAGCAGACTGTAGACTCCCTGAAGCGCGTCTACTTTGAGCAGGGGGATGTCGCAGTGGGGGAGAAGCGTACATACTACTTCTGGGCTGTTCCCTCAAAGTTTGACGGCCGTCGTGAGATGACTATGGAGTTCCGAACGGACGCTTATGATAGCGTGCTTGAGGAGACTGAAGCTGAGATTACGACGAAGTGGAAGGTTAAGCAGCTTGCTGCAGGTAAGGTGCACCGCCTCTCGCTGGAGCTCCCTGCGCCAAAGGGTGAGTTGATTATTACAGAAGTCTTCATCGGCGGAGGAGAGGGTGCTACGGCTTGGGAGTTCTATAATCCCACGAATGCGATAGTAGACCTTCGAGACTATTCCCTTCAGCGTTACGATCTGCGCTCTGATGGGAGTTATCCCTCTGATGCTGATTTTATTACGCCTCTCGCTTTCAAGGCGGGCTTTGATGCAGTCCATATAGACAAAGCAAATAAGTTGGGTACAGAGTCCTATAAGCTCCTTCCCCATAAGTCTGTCGTCTATTTGTCCACTGGAGTCATGCTCTTCCCCTCGAAACAAAGGTTAGAGGCGCGTGAAGGTTTAGCTTATGTTATCGGGTTTGCCTCAGACCTCAAGGCATCTTTTTATGCCTCCCAATAATCCCCCAAAAAGACTTGGCCTCAAGCCTTTTACTCTAAGAAGTCTACTCGCTACCTCTTGGTGAAGAATGAGGATGGCAATACGGTGCCTGTCGATGCCTTCTTCTGGTACGAAGATGACTATCCAGCCCACTATCCTACGGCTACACTTATGCGTAAGCCTGGTCGAGACCTGCCACGTAGGTATATGCAGCTTAAGTCCAACTCTGACTGGATCATGCGTGAGCGTAAGGAAGGGCTTGATTGGGGCTTTCGCTTCGGTTACTATTATGACCGTGAGCGCCTTGGTGGATTTGCCCATCGGGCACACTGGCTTGATGATGTGTCAACAGGACCCAATGTACCACCGAATATAAATGATAATGGCTTCCTCAACCAAAGACCTCTCTTCGCTCCAGACTTCCGTACGGGTGATTTGAGCTTCGATGATCTGAAGAAGCAGTCCAAGACACGTCTGTATACTCCCCCGATGTGGTGGACGAAGGAGCGTGCTCAGGCCGCAGACCGTTAGTCGGTAGCAAAGCTCTATATATTCAATAATTATCCCCCGTGTGGTGCTGAGCACTACACGGGGGATAATTGTATATAGGTATAGCCCTCTTGCATAAGGTATCGTATGCCTCTCTACGACATGGTGATGCGAATCTATATTGGTTGCTGGGTGAACCTATATTGCTCGTGAAGTGAACCTATATAGGTCGCGCTGTTGACCAATATAGGTTCATTCCGTGACCAATATAGGTTGATACTCCTCCACCATACAGCTTCTTCTTTTACCCTCTTGTAGGAGGGGTTTGACGAGGCATTATAAAGTCTGGGGTACACTGGTGATTTTTCCGAATCCTATTGGTATAATATCTTAGTCGCAGCGTACATTAACGGAGAAAATTTCTCATTATTTCTCCGAGGGATATACTTTGCAAATATGCTCTTCGTTATTAGTGTGTAAGGTGAAAATCAATTGTGTAGACTGGAGATTTCTTCTGCTTATACATTTTGACGTTTCTCTTCATATTCTTGTATTAACCTGGGGTATTTCCGCTCCGAAATTAAGACTTCCAAGTATTATTTTAATAGCCTTTACCGGGAGAGTTACGTCGTCTCCCATAGGGTGTAACTGTAATTTTCTTAGATGATGAGACAGACTGAAGCATATGGGGGCCACTGCCCATATGAGGCTCCTCGAGCCGAACTCCTCGAAATGATCTTCGGGCAGAGTATCCTTGTCTCTGGTAGTGGTACGCTGCCAGATACAATTGAAGAAGGTGATAGTGATACCTTCGAACCATTTTTCCTAACAAGTAAATTTACCGTACAAAAAGGTATGAACCTATTACGTATTTACGGCGCGACCCTGCTTATAGCTTTGACTGTGGGGATGAGCGCGTGTAAGAATGATGAGACCCCTGCGACGACTTCTACTACAAGCGAGGAGACGAGCAATGGCCAGAAAAATCACATTTGACGTTGATATTGAAGGACTCCCCTCGGACGATCTTCGTACGATTATCCAGGAAAACATTGTGAATGGTAAGCACGCCGGCTTGAAGCTCGTCTGGAATCCCGGCGATAAGGAGACGCTCTATCTCGCCTTTAAGCGAGCTGATGCTCCAGGTAGTGCTCTTACAGTGCTTAAGAGTTCGCTCACCATCATCAAGAAAGAAGGGAAGCGCTACAAAGCGAGTGTCGATGTAAACGCTCCTGTATGGCTCAATCCCGCTAAGGAAAAAGGTCATCATCGCTGGTGCTATCGGTGTCTCGGGTATTGATGCTACTGGGTGGTGCCTTGGTGCCTGGCCCTCGCTCCTTCTATGACTCGGGTGATCCCTACACTCCTCCTATGTATTTTGCCCCCACGCAGCTTCATGTCAGGACAAACCCTGGGACGCGTGAGAGAGAGTACTATGCTGACGACCTGACCTTCCACTTCTTCGGGTCAATGATCGGTGCTACGATCGATAACATACGAGGGGAATATGACCTACTCTCCTCACGAGGTTACGATCAAGACGGATGCCTTCACGACTGAGGGGGCTATCCAGCTCTTCGACTATGAGACGGACAGCAACAATAACTCTGCCCCCAAGTGGAAGACGACTCAAGATGCTGGTACGACACAGCGTGTGTACTTCGAGCAGGGCGATGTCGAGCGAGGAAAGAAGCATACGTACTACTTCTGGGCTGTGCCTGCACAGTTCAGTGGACGTCGTGAGATGACTGATGGAGTTCCGTACCGATGCTTATGATCCGACTTGCTGGGGAGCTACCGCAGATGAGATCACGACGAAGTGGAAGGTCAAGCAGCTTGCTTCGGCTAAGGTGCATCGCCTCTCGGTAGAGATTCCTGCACCAAAGGGTGAGCTCATCATCTCAGAGGTCTTCTTTGGTGGCGGTCTGTCCGCTACAGCTTGGGAGTTCTATAACCCAACAGATGCTCCTGTTGACCTGCGTAAGTATTCGCTCCGACGCTATGATCGCACGTCGACTGGTGACTATTCTACCACTCCCACTGCTACGACTAAGCTGTATCAGCCCGCATCTTTCAGAGAAGTGCACGTTGATAACTCAGGCCGTCTAGGTGTAAATCAATATATACTCCCTCCCCACAAGACGATCGTTTACGTGGCTAGTGGTGTGATGCTCTACCTTGATAAGTCGAGGTTGGCTGCGCGCCCAGGTCTTGCCTATATGTATGGCTTTGCTTCGCATATTGCAGTCATAGGTGATAAGGAATGGCCAAAGGCCTTCTACTCAAATAAGTCAACTCGCTATCTCTTGGTAAAGAGTAAGCCTGGTGGTTATGACGAAGTCGATGCATTCTTCTGGTACGAGAACAATGGTACTGCCCACTATCCTACGGCTACCTATATGCGTAAGCCAGGTCGTGACCTGCCTCGCAAGCGTATGCACCTTAAGTCTAATTCAGACTGGGTCATGCGTGAGCGTAAGGAGGGGCTTGACTGGGGTTATCGCTTCGGTTACTACTTCGATCGTGATCGCCTCGGTGGTGCAGCCCATGGTGCGCACTGGCTCGATGATACGTCGACTGGCCCCAGCTTTCCTGCTGGTCGGGCTGAGAACGGCTATGTTACTAGGAAACCTATCTTCGCTCCCGACTTCCGTACAGGAGACCTGACGTTTGATCAGCTGAAGGCGCAGGCGAAGACGAGTCAGTACACTCCCCCCATGTGGTGGACGAAGGAGCGTGCTCAGGCTGCAGACCGCTAGTCATTAGCAAGCCCTCTATATATTCAATAGCTATCCCTCGTGTAGTGCTCAGCACTGCGCGGGGGATAGTCGTATATGGAGCCCTAAATAATATAATGTAGTGTAGAGTGACCGCTATAAGAGGGGATACCAACCTATATAGGTCGCTGAGTCAACCTATATAGGTCAGCGAGCGAACCAATATAGGTCACGACGTGGATCTATATAGATTGACTCAGCGACCAGTATAGCTTCACATTTGCTCCTGACTATAGCAAGGATAAGATGGGCTTTGACGAGCTGAAGGCACAAGCTAAGCTGTATAAATATATCCCGCCCATGTGGTGGACTAAGGAGCGTGCTCTCGCCGCTGACCGCTAGTCGTCAGTCACTCTATACCTATAAATATATCCCCCGTGTGGTGCCAGTCACCGCACGGGGGATAGTCGTATCTGTGGAGAGCTCCTCTTGCTAAAGCGCTATGCCTCGGCTCTGCAGGAGGGGCGCTCTGACAGCCAAATAGTGAGGATTCACTATATTTGTCCTAAAGGGGTAAGTGTCTGAGCGCACTCCCTGCACTATCTATCACCTCCCTCTCTGGCCTCACACCCCAATGGAAGAACCCTTACAACCCAAAAAGCCCTTAGGCTTCTGGAAGACCGTCTTGGCCTCCTTCGTTGGCTTCATCGCGGCAAATATCCTTTGCTCGATCTTTGCCTTTTTCTTTTTCATCGTCATCTTCGTAGGCGCTTTAGCCTCGGGATCTACTCCGACTGAGATCCGAGATGGAAGTGTGCTGAAGATCGATCTTAGCTCGATCTCCGAGATCGTCACTACGGACGAACTCTCAAGCTTCATCCCTGGGATGGGCTCGGACGAGAAGCCGATCTCACTCTCGCAGGCCCTCGCCAGCATCCGTAAGGCGAAGGCGGACTCTCGCATACGAGGTATCTACCTCAATGTGGAGGGCTATAGTGGGGGTATGGCTTCGACGGCAGATCTGCGTGAGGCACTCAAGGACTTCCGCTCCTCGGGGAAGTTCATCATCTCCTACGCCGACTCCTATGACCAGAAGGCTTATTACCTCTCATCGGTAGCGAACAAGGTCATCCTCAACCCTCAGGGTATGGTGGGGCTTGTCGGGCTGGCTTCGGCACCGACCTTCTACCGTCAGGCTTTGGATAAGCTCGGGGTCAAGGCCCATATCTTTAAGGTCGGCACTTATAAGGGGGCTGTGGAGCCCTTCATGCTCGATAAGCTCAGTGAGCCCAATCGTGAGCAGATCTCGGTCTACCTCAACGGGCTGTGGGACTTCATGCTTCGTGAGATCTCGGCTTCGCGCTCGGTCCCCGTCGACAGCTTGCGTGCCTTCGCTGATAGCGGTCGAGCTTTCGGTGAGGCAGAGACCTTCGTGCGTGCTCACCTCGTCGATACTTTGGCTTATCGCCTCGATGTAGAAGATCTTATGGCGCAGCGCCTCGATGTCGCTTCGCCTGATGATATCCCTGTGGTGACGCTGTCGGACTTCCTCATGGAGCTGATCCGCTGGATAAGGGACGCACGGATAAGGACAATGCTGTGAAGGTACTCTTTGCTGAAGGGGAGATCACAGAGAGCCCGCTCAGTAGCGATGGCATCACGAGTGATCTCGCACGTGACCTCCGTGCGCTGCGTGAGGACCCTACGGCTAAGGCTGTCGTCCTGCGCATCAATTCGCCTGGGGGGAGTGCCTTCCTCTCGGAGCAGATCTGGCATGAGGTACGTGAGCTGAGTCAGTCGCGCACGGTCGTTGTCTCCATGGGGGACGTAGCAGCGTCGGGTGGCTACTACATCGCTTCGGCAGCTGATGCTATCGTCGCCAGTCCCGTGACGCTCACGGGATCTATCGGGATCTTCGGTATCCTGCCTGATGCATCCGAGCTTGGACGTAAGGTCGGGGTAAGCATTGATGTCGTGCAGACTTCGCCCTATGCAGATATGAGTATGAGTGATCCGATGGCTATGCTTCTGCGTCCGCTGACTCCCGAGAAGGGGCAGCTGATCCAGATGGAGGTAGAGCGTGGATATAAGACCTTCCTCTCCCGCGTCGCTATCGGCCGTGATATGTCTGTCGAAGCAGTAGACTCCGTCGGTCAGGGTCGCGTGTGGCTCGGTGCTAAGGCGAAGGAGCTTGGACTTGTCGATGAGCTTGGGGGGCTGGAGACGGCTATCCGCCTTGCTGCACGCCTCGCAGGCCTTCATGAGGGCTACAGCGTAGACTATGGCTCTACGTCTACGAGCTTCCTCGAAGAGCTCTTCGCCTCAAAGACCACTGAGCGCTTCACTGCACGTCTACGTGACTTCTTCATGACAGACGAAGAGAAGAAGATCCGTGAGTTCTTCCGCGAAGGCTATCGCTATACGGGGATCCTCGCACGTCTGCCCTACGAATATACATCCTACTAATCACAGGGAGGGCGCAAGCATCGCTCACACCCTCCCGCTCCTCACCTCGGTGTAAATGAAGAAAAGTAATAATCCGCTCCTCTATCCGCTCTCCTGGCTCTACGGTCTGGGGGTAGGTCTGCGCAACTTTCTCTTCAACCAAGGCATACTCAAGCAGCAGTCTTATCCCATTCCCTTGATCTGTGTCGGGAATATCACCGTCGGTGGGACAGGGAAGACGCCCCATGTAGAGCTACTCATCTCGATCCTTCGTAAGCAACATCGTATCGCTGTCATCAGTCGTGGCTACAAGCGAAAGAGCCGTGGTCTGAGGGAGGTGACCCTGACCTCGACAGCTGAAGAAGTCGGAGATGAGCCCAAGCAAATCAAGCAGAAGTACCCCGAGGTGCGCTTCGTTGTCGACGGCAATCGTCGCCGTGCTATGCGCTATCTACTCGCACTTCCTGAGGAAGAGCGCCCCGAGGTGGTCCTACTTGATGATGGCTTCCAGCACCGCTACGTGCAGCCCTCCTTCAATATCCTGCTCATCGATGCCCAGCGTGAGCTGCATGATGATGAGCTTCTCCCCCTCGGAGGCTTGCGCGAGCCTGCTACGGCACGCTATCGTGCCGACTGTATCATCCTGACGAAGTGCCCACATGACATGCAGCCGATCAAGCTACGTATCATGCAGCGCAACCTTGATCTCTATGCGCATCAGGAGATCTTCTTCTCACGCATCCACTATCAGCATCCACGCGCAGTGCGTACGCTTCTCGGTGAGGCGGGTAGTCCGCTGCCTAAGGATGCACTCGTCATCGCCCTCTCGGGGATTGCCTCGCCAGGGCTCTTCTTCTCCTACCTTGCCGAGCGATATGAGCTGATTGACCAGCTCGTCTATCCTGATCATCATCAGTTCCGGCGAAAGGACTTTACTTCGATCAGTGAGCGCTGGCAGGAGCTGTGTGAGCAGCACTCAGGGCGTCCTGTCTACATCGTCTGCACGGAGAAGGACGCGGTACGCTTCACCGATAGCCTTGGAGAACTTCCCGAGGAGCTGGTCAAGCAGCTGTACTTCCTCCCGATCGAGACGCAGATACTCTACAAGCCGCAGGAGTTTCGTGAGATGATATGCAAGGCGGCTAATTCCCTGCCGCCCTCCCTACAAGGATTGCGTTAAAGGGCTTTTCCTCTCCCATCGAAGGTGCTGCGCTTGCGGTGCCTATCCCAAGTATTCTATATCTATATGCAACGAACAGAGATCTCTTCGCTCGGCGAATTTGCACTCATCAAGCGCCTGACCCGAGACTTCCCCATACAGCATGAGAGCACCCGCCGTGGTGTGGGCGATGATGCTGCCGTCATCGCTTATCCCGAAGGACTGCAGACACTCGTGACGACTGACCTCCTTCTTGAGGGTATTCACTTTGACTTGACTTATACTCCTCTCAGACACTTAGGCTATAAGGCTGCTGTCGGGAGCTTCTCCGATATCTACGCGATGAACGGGCATCCACAGCAACTCACCTGCTCTATTGGGGTCTCGGCTCGCTTCGCTGTGGAGGATATCGAGGAGCTCTATGCTGGTATTCGCCTTGCATGCAGTCGCTATGGGGTAGACTTAGTTGGGGGAGATACCTCGGCAAGCCTCACGGGCCTCTGTATCAGCATCACCTGTCTGGGGGCTGCTCGCGAAGAGGAGATCGTCTATCGTAGTGGTGCTCAGCCCACCGACCTCATCTGCGTCAGCGGGAATCTCGGTGCCGCCTATATGGGACTCCAGCTTCTGGAGCGTGAGAAGCGCGTCTTCGCAGGGGAGAAGGGAGACTTCGAGCCTGACTTTTGCCGAGCATGAATACATCCTCGAGCGTCAGCTTCGTCCCGAGGCCCGCCAAGATATCATCCTTGCTCTTCGTGAGAAGGGGCTACGTCCCACGTCGATGATCGATAGCTCGGACGGCTTGGCTTCCGAACTCCTCCATCTCGCTACGGAGAGTGGTGTAGGGGTGCGTATCTATGAGGAGCGTCTGCCGATCGATATCGAGACGCATCGTATGGCTGAGGAGCTGAATATGTCGACGACGACCGTAGCGATGAACGGTGGCGAAGACTTCGAGCTCATCTTCACCATTCCGCTTGCTGAGCTGGATCGCCTGAAGGAGCTGGATGGTATCCACATCATCGGTCATGTGACCAGTCCTGGGCAGGGCTGCTACCTCGTTACCCCCGATGGCGCAGAGCTTCGTCTGCGTGCTCAGGGGTGGCCTGATGAGGCGGAGGAATAAAGTCCGTCTACTATATAGCCTACTTGTCCTCTATCTATAGAGGGCTAATAAAATAAAAGGGTACTCTCCTCAAGTGGAGAGTACCCTTTGTGCGTATAGGAGTTCTTGTAGTGTGTCAGCTCATCGAGCTTGAGTTATAGCTAATGTGTGGGGCGAAGCTGACGGCGCCAGTAGCGCAGGAGCTCCGTGTGGTCGCCAGAGGCAAGGTTCTCTTCGAGTAGATGGATGATGAGCTCCACAGCCTGCGAGGAGCCAAGGTGCGCTGCTTGCTCTGCATAGTAGTAGGCAGCATCGTAGTCAATGGGTCCCCCGCCATTGCCAGGGAGGAAGCCCTTGGCGACGATTAGATAGGCCGTGCCCGAACCAGCCTCCATAGCCTTCCTGAGATAATTGATAGCTGTGTCTTCGTTGGCCTCGATGCCCTTCCCATCACGATAGAGATGATAGAGCTGGAGATAGGCATCGGAGAAGCCTCGCTCTCCAGAGGCTTGGAGGTAGAAGAGCGCCTGTGGCGGTACAGCTGCTCCTTCCTTTTCTTCGATCTGGATAAGAGCACTGGTATAAAGCGCTAAGGGATAGCCTTGCTCTGCCGCCTTGGTCAGCCATTCAAAGGCAGGACGATCGCTTTCTTCCCGATGCCCCGAAGCGTAGTAGTCAAAGAGGAGGTACTGTGCTTCGGCATCGCCAGCTTCTGCCGCCGTGCGAACCTCTTCGAGGCTACGCGTGCCGAAAGAGGGTGCGGTGGGTAGGTCAATGTGTGTCAAGTTAATTGCAGGGCGAGAGCAAGATGCAGTGCCTGGGGAAGCGGTTGCTTGAGAAGCTGATGCCTGTACCCGTGTGCTTTGGAGGCACTGCTCTTCCTTGTTGCTGGAGAAGAGCTGTGCGATTCTAGAAAAAATATTACTCATTGATTAGGTTCTTTTCTGTAAGTTGGTAGCGTATATCATGGCTACCTTTGTTAAATACACATTCAGTTTATAGTGCAAATATAAAGAAATACTCTATCCGATGTACTTTGATTTTGGTATGGTCGCTTTCTTAGAGGGGAGATATCTGCAAGTCTCTCACATCGCTTGTCTGTCTCTTGTAGAGTAGAGGGTGCTTATCTTGATAATTGACAGTGACTTAGTCCTGCTGCTCGTAGGAGAGCTTGTACTTATATCCTCCTCTCCCTAGGTGTAAGTTATTCAAATTTCTATTGGACTAATGTAGGAATTGACTGTATACTGGTCATACAATGGGCTCACAGCAGGTACTTCTAATAATTGTCGTATCTTTGCACCCGATCCGATAAGCCCAGATGGCGGAATCGGTAGACGCGTTGGTCTCAAACACCAATGGACGAAAGTTCGTGCCGGTTCGATCCCGGCTCTGGGTACAATGAAGCTATCCCCGCTATGGTCAACTGGCCATAGCGGGGATAGCTCTTTTTACATGGCGGCATATGGTGCTTTCTGCCACCTTAAACGTGAAGAAAATCCTCTACTTTTTGTCTGCTTTCTCCTTTTTTAAGGGGAGCGAAAAAGGGGGACTACTTGGAGTATTTCTCGCTGCTCAGGAAAAATTTTCTGTGCTCATTTGTGAAGATTTTAGAGGCATAATAGGGTGTGTTGCTTCTTCGTATTTGTGTTGTAGTTTCTTGATTTATAGTATGTTGATTTGGGTTTTATTGGTGGAGGATGTACTGTCTATATAGAGGATGGAGGGGCATTACCTCAAAGAAGTTTAATCAATTTTTATAGATTTATTTGGTAGTATAAAAAAATGTCGTACCTTTGTAGTGTTTTTTTCATGGTATTAGATTTAAGGTTAACAGAGAGTAGGGGCTGTCGGGAGACAGTCCCTATTCGTTTTTAGATGGTTGGGGGTCGCAGACGGCCCACCACATTATATAACAGTGTGCCCCCGAGTAGCGATAGAGCTACTCGGGGGCACACTTGTCGTCTTATGGGCTCAGTGGGCGGAATGTCGCCCGCGAAGCTGGGTGGGGGCTTAGAGCCCCGTGTAGTTGTGGGGGGAGATGCGGTGCATCTCTTCCTTGATGGCATCGCTGACAGCGAGGCCTTCGATGAAGTCGTAGATGGACTTCTCCGTGATGGCAGTGTTGGTACGTGTGAGCTCCTTGAGTGCTTCGTAGGGCTTGGGGTAGCCTTCGCGACGGAGGATCGTCTGGAGTGCTTCGGCTACGACGGCCCAGTTGTGCTCAAGATCCTGGTAGAGGGCATCCTTGTTGAGGAGTACCTTCCCAAGACCCTTGCGCAGGCTCTTCAGTGCGATGAGGCTGTGTGCCAAGGGCACACCGACATTGCGCAGTACCGTGGAGTCGGTGAGGTCACGCTGCAGGCGTGAGATGGGGAGTTTGCGAGCGAGGAAGCCATAGACGGAGTTCGCGATGCCGAGGTTACCCTCTGCATTCTCGAAGTCGATGGGGTTGACCTTATGAGGCATGGCCGATGAGCCGACTTCGCCAGCACGGATCTGCTGCTTGAAGTAGTCCATCGAGATATACATCCAGAAGTCGCGCGCCAGGTCGATGAGGATGACGTTGATACGCGTCAGCACATCGAAGAGGGCAGCCATCTGGTCATAGTTAGAGATCTGCGTGGTGAAGGCTTCACGCTCAAGGCCGAGACTACGGACGAAGTCTGCAGCGAAGCGCTTCCAGTCATGCTGAGGGTAAGCTACGGCATGGGCATTGAAGTTCCCCGTGGCTCCGCCAAACTTCGCTGTGTGAGGGCAGCGCTTCGAGCGTCTTGAGCTGCTCCTGCAGGCGGTAGACATAGACCTCGATTTCCTTACCGAGACGTGTGGGGGAGGCTGGTTGCCCGTGGGTACGTGCCAGCATTGATACGTGTTCCCACTCCGTAGCGTAGAACTGTAGCTGATCGATCAGTCCGCCAAACTCTGGCAGGAAGACGTGCTCGACAGCTTCGCGGATCATCAGGGGAAGGACGTATTGTTGATGTCCTGTGAGGTGAGCCCGAAGTGGACAAACTCCTTCTCATCGCTCAGGCCGAGGTCGTCGAACTTCTCCTTGATGAAGTACTCGACGGCCTTGACGTCGTGATTCGTCACGCGCTCAATCTCCTTGATTCGGAGGGCATCCTCGGTGGTGAAGCTCAGATAGATATCGTGGAGGCGATCCGTGCGGTCCTTGCTGAGGATACCACGGAGGTGTGGGAGCTCTTCGCAGAGGGCGATGAAGTAGAGGATCTCTACACGTACGCGGTAGCGGATGAGGGCTTCCTCAGAGAAGTAAGAGGCGAGGGCCTCTACTTGGCCACGGTAGCGCCCATCGATAGGGGAGATAGCTTGTAGCGAATCGAATTGCATGATTACAGAGTAATAGATGTGATAGGAGGGGAAGGGGGAGAAAGCAACGAAGCACCTCCCGTCTCACATGTGTAGAGGGAGGTGCTTCGCTGATGGGGATTATCGTAGGCGCTGTGAGGCTCGGATAAGCGTCTCGTCGTAGATCATACGGCGGGAGGCTAAGTAGAGCAGAGGCAGGCAGATGATCGGCAGGGCCAGTGGGAAGCGGATGGCGAAGGTCGCCCCGTTCGCTGAGCAGAACTGATAGCTGGCCCAAGCGATGTAGATGAGTTCGCCGATGATGACCAGCATCGTCAGGATCGTCAGGCGCATCTGCAGGATTCTTCGCTTGTAGAGGAAGATCAGTCCGAGTGATGCGCAGCCCGTCAGGATGCTGAGTACACCGATGACCCAGGTGCTGTGCAGCGTCGTGCTGTCGACAGCACTATAAATGCGCCAGTTGTCGAGGATGCAAGCCTGTCCCTCGGGGAGGGTGAAGACCGCGACGTCCTGCAGGGCAAAGGTGATCATGATGAGCCCCACGAGGAGGAGCCATACTGTCTGTATGCGTTGCCACATAGCGATAGAGAGCTTGTCGGGACTTACTTCTTGGTGCGCCCAGCGATGTTGTGGTAGAGCTCGCCGTCTTCGTACTCCTTAGCAGCGATGAGCGTAGGCTTGGGCATGCGCTCATACTGACGGGAGATCTCAATCTGCTCTTCGTTCTCGACCATCTCCTGCTGATCGTCGGTGTAGACTGCGAACTCCTGCAGCTTAGCTTCGAGCTCTTGCTTCATCTCCTGAGCGATCTGGTTTGCACGCTTGGCGATGATCATCACGGTCTCGTAGATGTTCTCCGTGTCCTTGCTGAGGCTGACCATGTCACGGCTAATCGTGTTGGTCGGTACATTCTTTTTGTACTTAGGCATATTCTTTATTCTCTATGATACTTCGTGGATGGGTTATTCGCTGACCTTCTTGCTGTTCATACGGTCAAAGATCTTCTGTGCCTGCTTCGTGTATGTCCCGTTGGGGAAGTCATTGAGGTAGGCATAGTAGGTGTCGATGACGTCGCGGAGACGCTCCTGCAGCTTCTCGGGGACGCTGAGGTCAGCCATCTCGGCCTTGGCTCGCAGGATGAGGAAGGTCAGGTCTTCCTTGTGCTTGGTGAAGGGGTAATCCTTCAGAGCATTCTGCGCCGTGATGATGCACGACTCGTAGTTGTTGCCGAGGTAGAGGCCAAGGTTGTAGTAGAGCTTGGCAGCGAGGAACTCCTTATAGGCGAGCTTGTCCTGTAGCTCAAAGAGCATCAGCTCGACCTCTGAGCTATGCTTACCCTTGGGGTAGAAGTCGAGGTAGGACTGGAGCTCCTTGATCGCCCCGATAGTAGCGGTCTGATCCAGTCGTGGGTCAGGCGATGCCTGGAAGAGGCAGTAGCCGGCCTTGAAGCGGGCTTCCTCGACCATAGGTCCCTTGGGGTAGCTCGTATAGTAGTTCTGGAAGTAGCGTGAAGCTTCGCTCTCATCGCCCCGCTGGAGGTAGGCGTCGGCCAAGAGATAGGTACTCTGAGGGCCTTCGTTCGTACCGACGAGCTGGGGGACGATGTCTTCGAGGAGGCTCACGACACGCCCATATTTCTTCTCATTATAGCTTTTCTTGGCGAAGGAGTAGCGCTCCCCGAGGTCCGTGGACTTCTGCACGCGGTAGTACTCACCACATGAAGAGAGGAGCAGGAGCCCCGCACAAGCCAAACAAAGTCTTTTGATCATATGTAATATCTCATCACAGCCCAATTCCTTCTTATATATTGAGCCTCGCGGGCAAAGATACGACTTTCCAAGGGAATGCGCCCCATATTTTTCGCTCCATGCCTGATGGGGTAAGTGTCCGTGCTACGCTTGGGCAAGCTGCTGAAGAGAGTGGACTCGAGATCGTGGCGCTATGAGGGGTAAACGCAAGGCATAGCCATGAGTACTACCCTCTGATGGAGGCAAAGAGTGTGAACCCATAGTGGTATGAGGTGTGAACCTATATTAGGTTGTTGCTCCGCGTAGGGATAAAAGTTGCGGACGAGTGGCAGATAAGTTTGGACTACGTACGTGGCTCTAATATCTCCGTACGTGGATATTTGGATTTACGTGCCTGGTCTTTAAGACTACGTACATAGATACGGAAAAACCACTACGTGAAGGCGCTTTTTCGTTCACAAGAACAGCACTTTTCCCTCCGCTGAATAAGAGGAATACTCGCGATAAGGCGAAGGGCTTGTGTATCTCTTCGGAGAGACATATCGGGGAGCTGGGCGTGCGATGCCTTAGCGCTCTAAATAGAGGGTAGGACTCTCGGCAACAGTCTCATATATATATTGACTTCGCAACCTATACAGCTTCGCCCGCTGACCTATATTGGTCGAGGCGGCACCTTGCAATAAGGCCCACCCCGCATCGTACGGGGTGGGCCTTATCAGTAAGGGGGAAATGCCAGCTACCTACTCTACACGCGTGTCTCGGTTGGCGAGACGCTCTTGACGAGCCTGGTAGGGATCGACGGGAACGTTGCGCTTGAGGATGAGGCGGAGCGAGCGGTCGTAGGTCACATAGTTCCAGATCCAGTTGAGGAGGACGATGACCTTGTTGCGCACCGAGAGGATGGAGCGCAGGTGGACGACGAGCCAGAGGAGCCAGGCGGTGAAGCCACCCCACTTGGCCTTGCCAATCTCTGCGACGGCACGGTTTCGGCCAATGGTCGCCATCGAACCAAGGTCTTTGTAGCGGAAGGTCTGCTGCTTTCCTCCCGTGAGGCGTGCCTTGAGATTCTTTGCCAGCAGGGCTGCCTGCTGAATAGCGACCTGAGCCATCTGGGGATGCCCCTGAGGGTAGGCTGGATCAGCCGTCATGAGGCACTGGTCCCCGAGGGCAAAGACGTCGGGGACGCCCTGTACTTCGTTGTAACCATCAACGAGGATACGCTTGCCACGACCGAGGGAGTCGGCCTGGATCCCCTCGACGGTGTTGGCGACGATACCGCTGACCCAGATGACTGTACGGGTATTCATCTTCGTCCCATCACCGAGGGTGAGCACGCGGCCATCATAATCGGTGACCATCATGTTGTGGTGGATCTCGACGCCAAGTGAGGCAAGGCCTTCAGTGGCGGTTCGAGAGCTCTTCTCACTCATCGCCTGCAGGAGGCGGGGCGAAGCGTCGATGAGGTGGATCTTGAACTGATCTGTCTCCATGTCGGGGTAGTCCTTCGGCAGGACATAGCGCTTCATCTCTGCCAGCGCCCCTGCGATCTCGACTCCCGAAGGACCGCCCCCGACGACCACTACCGTGAGGAGGGCTTCGCGGGTCTCGGGCTTGTCGGAGACGAGCGCCTTCTCGATGTTCTGCAGGAGGACGTTGCGCAGGTTCATCGATTCATAGAGGGTCTTCATCGGCAGGCTATGCTTGGCGACTTGCTCATTGCCGAAGTAGTTCGTCGTACCACCGCATGCCAAGACGAGGTAGTCGTAGGGCACTTCACCCACCGAGGTGATGAGCTGCTTCTGCTCGGGCTCGACACCGATGACGTTCGCCAGGCGGAAGATGAAGTTCTTCTTGCGCTTGAAGGCTGCACGGAAGGGGAAGGCGATGGAGCTGGGCTCCAGACCCGATGAGGCTACCTGATAGATGAGTGGGGGGAACTGGTGGTAGTTGTGGTGATCTATGAGGATGATTTGGAAGAGCGACGAGTCGAGAGCTTGTGCCAGCTTGAGACCAGCAAAGCCCCCGCCTGCGATGACGACACGGGGGAGAGGAGAAGGAGGTAGATTGATACTCATCGGGGTATATTATTAAATACTTAAATAAATGGGTAATAGGAGAACACGCCTAAGCATCAGATAGTTTACCATGTGCGATTTCCTTGTTCGTGGACTGGATATAAATAGTTAGCCCCCGCATCGTGCTCATCTTGGGCAACCGATGCGGGGGCTTGGTGTGATAAGGGGCAGAGGACTATGCCTGCGGTGTGAGAAGCTCGGGTAAGAGGAGTAGGGCCTTACGTGCTACCCCCCAGTGATAGTGGCCGATGGTGTGCTCCTTCGGTAGGACGCGGTGGCAGGGAATGAAGGGAGCTAAGGGATTGGCTCCTACGGCTGACCCGATGGCGTGGGCAGCCTGAGGCATACCGAAGGTCTCGCCGAGGCCTTGGTAGCTGGTGTGGTTCCCCTCTGGGATGAGGAGCATACTCATCCAGACGCTCCGCTGGAAGAGTGTGCCGATGAGGTGGAGTGGGGGAAGAGCCTCCGTCGTCGGGGCTTTGAGGTAGCGAATAGCCTGCTGAAGGTATTCGTGCTCGACCTTGAGGTCATGCGTAGCTTGAGGGTAGAGCTGGCGTAGCTCAGCGTAAGCCCCCTGCCAGTCGCCGAGGGTGAAACTGCTGTAGCATAGCCGAGTGGCGTAGCGGCTAAAAGCAGCTCACCGAAGCGGTAGGGGAAGAAGCAGTAAGAGACGGGCCCTGTGTAGCTACTATTGAGAGTCAGTCGTGTGGGGTAGTCGGAGAGGAACTCCGCAGGGCGCAGGCGAAGCTCTTCTTGAGAGAAGAGCGCGAGAGCTTCGTCTGCACGGCAGGCAAAGAGGGTCGCGAAGGCTTCGTCCAGCTCAGCTTCACTATAACCAAGGCATAGAGTCAACTCCATCAGTGTGGGTGGATCGGTGCGCCGTGGTGTGAGCTGATCCAGCGCACCGAGGACGATGGTGAGGGCTTCCTGCTCAGACATTGGCCAGATAGATGAGGATGGGAGAAGTGGTGTGGACGATGATCTGATTCTCGATGGCGCAGTTCAGTGAGCCACACCATAGCGCAGGAAGTGTAGCCTCCACAAGGGGCCAGCGCACTCCACCGAGGCTGATGGGCGTCCGCTGGAAGTTGAAGATCGATATCTGCTGCCCGATCAAGACGTCAATCGTGGAGGGCTCGGTGATGAGGAGGAAGTAGCCTTCGTCGGTGAGCATCACGAGGTCCTCGACAAGGGACGCATAGGTCGGGAGGAGTGCGAGGTTGGCAAGGAGGTGGTCTTCGCGTCCGCCACTGGCACCAAGGAGGGTGATGGCCTGCTTCCCGTAGCGCGAATGGAGATAGGTGAAGGTCTTCGTCAGGTCGTTGGTATCCTGATCTGGGAAGTGCTGGATGCGCCCCGCTAAGAGATCCTTGAGTGCAGGAGATACCGAGTCGAGGTCCCCGATGACCGCATCGGGCAGGCGGTCGGTATAGCGACGGAGCTTATTGACAGCACCGTCACAGCAGGTGAGGCTGTAGCCCTCCTTGCCTAGTATCCAGTGGTCGATGAGCGCAAGGGGCGTGGGGGCGGTGGGGAAGGCCCCGTTCGCGAGGACGAGTGTCTGCGGGAGGGTCTCCTGAGTGAAGCGAGGGTAGGTGCGCATGGTGTCGGGGGACTACTTAGACGGTGTGCTTGTCGGGCTGCTTCATCAGCTGCCCCCACTTGCGGTAGCCGAAGAAGGCGGTGACGAAGTTCACGACGTAGACGAAGGAGGATATGTAGTCCTCCGCTCCGTAGAGGGCGATGAAGCCAGCTGCATTCGCGATGATCCAGCAGAGCCAGTGCTGACGCCATTTCCGTGCCATCCAGAGCATGCCGATGACCGAAGCTATCGTCATGAGTCCGTCAGCCCAAGGGAGCTGCCACTCGGGGATGAAGGGATGGAGGAAGAGCAGCGCGATGTAACCCACGAAGGCCAGGGCGAGGTAGATCGCCCCAGCCTTCGCTGGAATATTAGAGATGGTGACTTCTTCTCCCTCGGCATTGCCCTTACGTAGCCATGCTATCCAGCCGATGATGCTGGTCACGAGGTAGTAGATATTGATAGCGAGCATGCCGTAGAGGTGACTCTGATAGCAGATCGGTATCCATAGCAAGGGTAGGATGATACCTACGGGCCAGAGCCAGATACTGGCGCGGTACTCAAGGTATAGCCAGAAGAGCGACACGACGAGTGTGACGAGCTCCAGGACGTGCGAGGAGAGGAAGGAGAGGAGAGCGGTCAGATCCATAGACCGTAAAGGTAGAGATTATATTGTGATGGTTGTGCCGAGGAAGGCGTGGATACCAGCCTGAGGATAGGTCCACGTGTAGCTACTGATCGCACCATTCTTGTCGAAGGTGTAGCCTGCGCCTCCATTGCTGGAGTAGCGTGCGTCGAAGAGGTTGTTGATCTGCAGGCTGATGCTCCAGCTACGCACGAAGTGTACGGGGAGCTCATAGCCAAGGCGTAGGCTCGCTACATGATAGGCGGGGAGACTACGCTCACGGCTCCCTGTATTGTCGAGGTACTGCATACCGACGTACTGCGAGGTAAGAGCCGCTTCGAAGGCACGATGCGTAAAGGTCAGCGTGTTGCTCAGGACAAGCTGGGGGGAGTAAGCAATAGGAGTGCGCTCGTAGGTCGTCAGCACTTCGTCACCAGCCTGATCGCTCCAAGCGTAGAGGTGGTACTGCTTGATTTGATTCTGACTGACGGCACCTGCTAGATCCCAGCGGAGCATGGGGCAGATCTTCCAAGAGGCATTGAGCTCGGCACCCATGCGGTGGCTACTAGCTACGTTCTCGCTGAGCTTACCCCCGACATCGCTCTGCTTACCATTGAGCACGAGCTGGTCGTGGTAATCCATATAATATAGGTTGAGCCCAGCTGTGAAGCTGCGACTGCGGAAGCCGTAGCCGACTTCATAGTCCGTGAGGCGCTCTGCACGAGGGTAGTCCTTGGGGCTGACCTCGGTGTAGTTCTTGCGATTGGGCTCTCGGTGAGCTACTGCGACCGAGCCATAGACGTGATGCTGGGGAGTTAACTGATAGAAGAGCCCCGCCTTAGGATTGAGGAAGCTGAAGGTCTTCTTGAGATCGATCTCTTGTGCTACCATCGCTCCCTGGCTATTCTTCATGAAGTGGTCGATAGTGCCTGCGATGCGGTAGTCGATAAAGCGGTACTGGAGGTCGGCAAATAGGTTGAGGCCGGTAGTGACCTCATAGTTCGCCTTGACGAAGCCCGAGAGATCTGTCTTATTGGCCTTGTCTTCGTAGTAGCGCTCATTGGGCTCTACGAGGTAAGGGTAGGGGGTGACGGGGAGTCGCTCGCCATAGTGATCACCCGCATAGTGGTTCGCAGACAGCCCTGCGGTGAGCTCCAGGCGATCGGACTTATAGTCGAGTGTCGCGATACCTCCTGCGAAATCATTGTCAAGGTACTTAGTGCGGAGTAGCGTGATCTTCTTGACCTTCTGCTCCTTGCCATTCTTGTCAAGGATAGCTGCACCATTCTCATCGCGGAGGATGAACTCCTTCAGACCATAGTCCTTGAGCTTACGCCCCGTGCGGTACTCGTCGGTGAAGCCATAGCCCTTGGTGTAGTGTGCCGTGAGGTTGAGTATCAAGCCCTCACTCAGACGCTGGGTGAGCTGGGCCTGATAGTGGTACTGCTCATAGTTGTCCGTATTATATCGATAGCGAGCATCTTGAGGTGTGCTGCCGGGATTCATGTGTCCAGCGGAGTTGTAGCGTCGGCCGTAGACGGCTTCTTCCTCGGGGCTAAGTCCGTTCCAAGCGATGCCTGTGCGCTGCTTCCCGCCAAAGGAGAGGAACTTGAGGATGGTGTTCTCCCCGAAGTACCCTCCCTGGATGAAGTAGGAGGTGCCCTCCGTACCACTGCGGTCAATGTAGCCATCCGTAGTCGTCTTCCCAAGGCGAGCTTCTAAGGCCCAATGCCCTGCGATGCGCCCTGTGGAGGCATGGACATCACGGCGGAAGGTATTGTAAGATCCACCGAGGAGGGTGAGGGAGGCAGTCGGCGTCATGGAGAAGTGGTCGGTGCGGAGATTGAGGCTGGCACCGAAGGCTGCAGAGCCATTAGATGATGTCCCGACGCCACGCTGGAGCTGAGCATCCTGGATGCTGGAGGAGAAGTTCGGCATATTCGCCCAGAATACCCCTTGGCTCTCGGAGTCATTGAGCGGCACGCCATTGGTCATAATGTTGATACCAGCGGCATCGACCCCGCGCACTCGGAGGTAGGTGTAGCCGATACCGATACCAGGCTCGCTCGTCGCTACGACGGAAGGTGTCTGCAGAAGGAGGTAGGGGACGTCTTGCCCAAGGTTTGACTTCAGTAGCTGCCCCTTCGAGACGTTGGAGAAAGACATAGGTGTCTTTGCTGAAGCGCGTGTAGCGGTTACCTGCACTTCCTCGAGGCGGTGCGTGCTGAGACTATCTGCGAGCTGTGTAGCTGTAGCTATGGAGGGAGAGGCTAGGAAGGTAGCTGTGGCCGAGAGGACCACGGTGGAGAGGAGCGTTGTTTTTCTCTTCATCATACAATACTTATTCATTGGCATAGTAATGCAGAGCTGAAGGGGAAAGGGTAGATAATGGTCGATGAACAATCCCTACGCCAGCATGATCTGGGTCAGGTCTTGAGGGTATCATCTCAGCTCACCATCGTATGTGGTGAGCACCCCTTTGTCCTTAGTTCTTTCGGGCGCAAAGGTAAGCTATGGCAGGGCATTTACCAAACAAATAGCGTACCCACGTATAAAAGAGAAGCAGGCGGTCTACTCATTGATAGAGTAGATCGCCTGCTTTCAGTGCGGCTGAAGGGACTCGAACCCCCACGCCTCGCGGCATCAGATCCTAAGTCTGACGTGGCTACCAATTACACCACAGCCGCCTGTGTGAAGCATGTTGCCCGTGGGCAAGTCTTCTGTAATTGCGTGGCAAAGTTAGTGATAATATCCGTTGTAGCCAATACTACTCCTGCGATCCGTGATGCGGTGTGCCGTGTTGGCGAAGTGTGACCTCAGAGGGTGCGTCCCCAGCGAAGGCCGAGGTAAGCCAGTAGGATGCCCCCTGATGAGGCTAAGGCTGAGGTAGGCCAGAGCCATAAGAAGCTCCCCACTGCGTAGGTAGTTCACAAGGTCTGCCGAGAGGGTGGAGAAGGTCGTAAAGCCCCCGCAGAAGCCAATGATGAGTAGCGGGCGGTAATCGGAACTGAGTCCCGTAGGGCGCATCATGAGTCCCAAGAAGCAGCCCGATGAGGAGAGAGCCCAAGAGGTTGATACCCCAGGTCGCCCATGGAGTAGGCCGTCCGAGTACCTGCGCTGTCCCCCATCCAATAAGGTATCGGAGGAGGCTCCCTGAGCCTCCTCCGATGAAGATGTATAATAGGGCCTTGAGCGAAAGTGGCTCCATACCTTGGTGTAGATGCTTAGATACGTTCGAGGACGAGGTCGATGAGCCCCTCGATGCTACCCTTGTAGTCGGTGTTCATGTTCTGTGCCTTACGCCCAGCGATGATACAGCAGACAGTCATGGCACGGTGCCCCATGAGAGCAGCAAGCCCAGCGAGAGAGGAACTCTCCATCTCGTAGTTCGTCAGGCGGTAGCCCTCGAAGTTAAAGCCTTGGATCTTCTCATTGAGCTTGGGGTCTTGTAGAGGAAGGCGTAGCTGACGACCTTGAGGGCCGTAGAAGCCATTAGCTGCGATGGTATTCCCGCGCAGGACATCATCCTGACAGATCTGCTGGATGAGGCTCTTGTCTGCAGCCACGACGTAGGGACGCAGACCTTCGATCTTCCAGTCGAGCTGACTGATGAGAGCTGCTTCGAAGGCACGATTGCGGATGCGTGCCGTATCAGAGTAGAAGTAAATGACGCCGTCGAAGCCGATAGAGTGCTCGGCAGCAACGTAGGTGCCGATCGGAGTCTCGTCCTGCAGGCCGCCCGAGGTGCCGACGCGTACGAGGGTAAGCTGACGGAAAGCGTCCTTCTCTTGGCGGGTCTCGAAGTCGATGTTAGCTAGAGCATCCAGTTCATTTAGGACGATGTCGATATTGTCCGTGCCGATGCCGTGGCTGACGATGGAGATACGCTTGCCCTTGTAAGAGCCCGTGATGGTGTGGAACTCGCGGCTCGATACATTGCACTCGATGGAGTCGAAGCGTGAAGCGACCATGTCAACTCGTGCGGGGTCCCCGACGAGGAAGACGCGGTCAGCGAGCTGCTCGGGACGCAGATGAAGGTGGAAGACAGAGCCGTCACCATTGATGATGAGCTCGGAGGTGGGGATGGTACGCTTATTACTCATAAGTATTCTTGATCGGGTAGGGAGGCGAGACGCCTCCAGGTGAGTGCCTCTCCCCATGAGGAGAGGAGTGGATTACCAAAGATACGCCAACTTTTTTGGACGCTGGTGATTGGGAAGTTATCCTCAGATTGTTCGCTCCTCGAGTTGCGATCAAGGAGACTTTCATTTGGGTAGGATCATGGAGTAGTCTCCCGAGGGGAAGGAGGTTAACTTATATTGAGACCATTGCGCAAGGCCATCTCTTCACAGCTTGCACTTTCCTCCTTCGAACTTTTCTCAGCCTAAAGACCCCGATTTTCGAGGAAAGAAGGTACGAGTAATGAAGAGGTGGGCTTACACAATGGTCTCACAATAGGTATATGAGTACGTGGGTGGAGCTATATAGGATGGCGAAGAAAGCTATATAGCTTTGTGAAGTGACCTATATTAGGTCGTTGCTCCGCGTAGGGATAAAAGTTGTGGACGAGTGGCAGATAAGTTTGGGCTACGTACGTGGCTCTAATATCTACGTACGTGGATATTTGGCTTTACGTGCCTGGTCTTTAAGACTACGTGCATAGATGCGGAAAAACCACTACGTGAAGGTGCTTTTTTCTTCACGAGAATGGCACTTTCCCCTCCGCAGGATAAGGGGAGTACTCGCGATAAGGCGAAGGGCTTGCGTATCACTTCGGAGAGGCATATCGGGGAGCTGGGCGTGCGATACCTTAGCACAATAAGTAGGGGGCAGGACTCTCGGCAACGACCAATATTGCTTCGCTCACGGACCTATATAGGTCGTTGCCGTGACCAATATAGGTTCACCCACCCAACGAATATTGGTTTACATCCTCCACTTATACATCCTCGTGTATGCTCTATTATTAGTCGCTAACTGTCGGCTTAGGGGCGGAAAGTGAAAAGCCCTTCTCCGAGCACACTGCTCGGAGAAGGGCTTGATGCTGTACCAGCCACAGAGGGCAGGAGGGAAGCTTAGCCGCGGCGCTTCAGCTCGTCGCGGATTTCGCGGAGGAGCTCGATATCTTCAGGCGTAGCTGCAGGAGCTTCAGGCTGCTCTTCTTCCTTCTTGCGGAAAGAGTTCATAGCCTTGATCATAAGGAAGATACAGAAGGCGATGATGAAGAAGTCCACAGTCGTCTGGACGAAGTTACCCCAGTTCAGCTCAATTGCTTCCTTGACAGTCTCGCCAGCAGCATCGAGCTCAGCAGGACGCAGTACGTACTTAGCATCAGAGAAGCTATTGCCCGTGATGAGGCCGATGGGAGGCATGATGATGTCATTGACCAGTGAGGTGATGATCTTACCGAAGGCACCACCGATGATGATACCCACAGCCATATCCATGACATTACCCTTGAGGGCGAACTCCTTAAACTCTTGGATGAACTTTCCCATTGATTGGTTTTGCTTTACGTTTTAAGTATTAATTGTAATCTCTTGCAAAGATAATCATAAAATATTATCGTGATTATTAGTATGCTCTATGGGCGTATATATAATGTATATGATGGTGCGCCGAGATGTATGCGTTATATGTCCATTCGTGGGATAGTGTACCATAGGTAAGATGCCCTATAAGGGGACATTACTTACTGCCTACCTCCTAAAGAATTTGTATCTTTGGCGGTGCGTACAGGCTAGGCTGATGAAGATGAGTACCCTCCATCTTGGCGCAGGCTCGCGCTTACAACACAACGGAACAGCATGCCTAAAGAACGGGGATTCCTTCCCTATGTCTTCTACATCATCACACTGCTTGCCTCTGTAGCAGCCCTTTGGGGAACGCTCCAGTTAGGTGAGGCACTTACTCCTGCGGCATTGCGTCCCAGTGGCGGGATCGCGACGCTCTCCACTGCCTTTGGAGACTTCAGCACCAGCGTCACACACCATGTACACTCCACCATCGGAGTGCTCCTCCTCCAGATCCTTATCATCCTCCTTGCCGCCCGTATCATGGGCTGGGTCTTCCGCAAGATGCGTCAGCCTGCCGTTATCGGGGAGATTGTTGCAGGGATTCTCTTAGGCCCTTCGCTCTTTGGGCATGTGTCTCCAGACCTCTTTGGAGCACTCTTCCCCGCAGAGAGCCTCCCGAATATCCAGTTGCTAAGCAACTTGGGCTCATCCTCTTTATGTTGCTATCGGTATGGAGCTCCGCTTAGGGGATATCCGCCGTCAGCTCAAGAGTAGCCTTATCATCAGCCATGCTGGGATCTTCATCCCATTTGCACTCTCCCTCCCACTCAGCTACGCTATATATACGGAGTATGCTTCGGGCCTAACAAACTTTACGCCCTTTGCCCTCTTCATCGGGATCTCTATGAGTATCACGGCCTTCCCTGTGCTGGCACGTATCATTCAGGAGAATCACCTACAGCGTACACATCTCGGGAAGCTCTCCCTCTCGACGGCTGCAGCTGGTGATATTACCGCTTGGCTCATGCTCGCTGCGATCATCGCGATCTCGCAGAGTGGGAGCATCTTGAGCACGGGCTACAACCTGTTCTTCCTCATCGTCTACCTGCTGGTGATGTTTGGCATCATCCGCCCGCTCTTCCGTATCGCGGGGAAGGTATATAACAATACGGAGGTCATCAGCCATGGTATGGTCGGGGTGATCTTCATTCTCCTCCTGCTCTCCTCTTACATCACAGAGTTACTGAGTATGCATGCTCTCTTTGGAGCCTTCATGCTCGGCCTCGTCATGCCAGAGGACCTCTCCTTCCGCAAGATTCTCACCGACAAGATTGAGGATGTCTCGCTGATGCTCTTCCTTCCGCTCTTCTTGTGTCGAGCGGCTTGCAGACAGAGCTGGGGCTCATCGATAGTCCCTGCTACATGGGCGCTCCTCGGGACTCTTCACTCTCGTTGCTGTCGTTGGGAAGGTCGGAGGTACCTATGTCTCCGCCCGCTGCTCTGGCGAAAGCCCCAAAAGTAGCATCTATCTCGGTGCCTTTATGAATACGCGTGGCCTGATGGAGCTCGTCGTCTTGGGTATCGGCTATGAGATGAAGATCCTTCCTCCGACGATCTATGCGGTGCTGGTACTGATGACGGTGATCACGACGGTAATGACGATGCCGATGGTGCATTTGATCAATGTCTTCATCCGAATGAAGGGGCGTAAGCGTGACCGCATCGAGACTATTGATAAGCAGGCAGGGACTAAGGTCCTCCTCTCGTTTGGTCGTCCTTCTTCGGGAGCTACGCTGCTGCACCTGACGAATCAGCTCCTGCGTCGTGGAGGCACTCATCCCAATGTCACGGCCCTGCACATTACTACGGATAAGGATATCAACCCCATCGAGGCTGATAAGTTCTATCAAGATAGCTTCCGCCCCATCCTCCGTGCAGCCGAAGAGCTGGAGCAGCCTCTCGAGACCGACTATATCGTAGCCGATGAGGTAGAGAGTGCTGTCCTGAATAAGCTCACTTCGGAGCGCTACAACCTCCTTATTGTAGGGGCTGGCGTACGTCTCTCCTCGGATGAAGATGACCGTGAGGCTAGCTCGATGCGTCAGCAGATGAGTCGCTTTATGGGCTCGCTTCCGATGCGCACCACGGAGAGCCTCCTCTCGATCCACAGCATGCTGCGCGACAAGATGGCCTTCTTCGTGCATCGTGCCCCCTGCTCGGTAGGTATCCTGCTGAGCCGTTCCTTTGATTCGCCTAAGCATATCCTCGTGTATGTGCGTAGTGCCAGTGACCTACGTCTCTTGCCCTATGCCCGTACGATGGCTGAAAATAATCAGGCTACACTGCGTATTGTCCTCTCCACTGGAGTCGCACGTGAGAGCCTCAATTCTCATCCCGGAGAAGAGATTATCACGACAGATAAGCCCTGCTCTGTCCCCGCCGAGTGTGACCTCGTGGTCGTCAGCTACACCTATTGGCAGGAGTCCTTTGATACTTGTGAAGAGCTCCTTGCACAGCTCCCCTCCACCTTGATACTCAATCTCAAATAGACCCACTCTTCATCACTTCACGCCAGCAACTGGCCTCAATACACAAAGACTATGACGAAGTTAGCAGCAAATGACCCATGGCTTAAGCCCTACGAAGAGCGTATCCGCCGCCGTATGGAGTTTACTCATGCCCGTGAGCGCTCGATCACACAAGGAGGAGATATCCCCTTGGAGCAGTTTGCCGATGGCTACCTTCACTATGGCCTACACCATGATAAGGAGAAGGGATGCTGGATCCTCCGAGAGTTCCTACCTGGAGCTCAGAGCGTGCACCTCATTGGCTCATTCAACAACTGGCAGACGATGTCAGTGTGGAAGCTCAAGCGTGTCGATGACTACGGCAACTGGGAGATCTGTATCTCTGACAAGGCACTGCATCACGGCGACTTCTATCGCCTCTTCGTCCACTGGGGCTATGGGAGCGGAGAGCGTATCCCTGCTTGGGCTACACGCGTAGTGCAAGATCCCTCGACGGGTATCTTCAGCGCCCAGGTCTGGGCACCCGAGGATAGCTATACCTTCCGTCATGCACGTCCAGCTCGCACCGAAGAGCCTCTCATGATCTACGAGTGCCACATCGGTATGTCATCTGAGGAGGGCAAGGTAAGTAGCTACCGTGAGTTCCAAGAGAAGGTCCTTCCCCGTATCATTGACCTTGGGTACAACGCCATTCAGATCATGGCCATTCAAGAGCATCCCTTACTACGGCTCCTTTCGGCTACCATGTATCAAGCTTCTTCGCACCCAGTAGCCGCTTTCGGTACGCCCTGACGAACTGAAAGCGCTCATCGATGCCGCTCACGCAGCTAGGCCTCAAGGTCATCATGGACCTCGTGCACAGCCATGCCGTGCGTAATGAGGTCGAAGGGGCTGGCTTGCTATGACGGCTCCCGCACGCTCTTCTTCCACGAAGGCCCTCGTGGTGACCATCCCGCTTGGGACTCGCTGTGCTTCGACTACGGGTCGCAACAACGTCATCCACTTCCTTCTCTCCAACTGTAAGTACTGGCTGGAGGTCTTCCAGTTCGACGGCTTCCGCTTCGACGGCGTCTCCTCGATGCTGTACTACAACCACGGCCTCGGCGAGTGCTTCACCTCGTACTCTGACTACTTCAATGGTCTTCAGGATGCCGATGCTATGGCGTACCTCACGCTGGCCAATAAGCTGATCCATAGCGTCTACCCCGACGCGATCACGATCGCCGAAGAGGTGAGTGGTATGCCTGGTCTCGCTGCTCCTATCGAGGACGGAGGCTTTGGCTTTGACTACCGCCTCTCGATGAATATCCCCGACTTCTGGACGAAGCTCATCACGGACCACCCCGACGAGGAGTGGAGCCCAGGTGCGATCTGGTATGAGCTCACGAACCGTCGTGAAGATGAGAAGACCATCAGCTATGCTGAGAGCCATGACCAGGCACTCGTGGGCGACAAGACGCTCATCTTCCGCCTCGCTGATGCCGATATGTACTGGCACATGAGCCGCTCAAGCCGCACGCTCATCACGGATCGCGCTATCGCCTTGGATAAGCTTATTCGTCTCGCTACTGCTACCACGATGAATGGTGGATACCTCAACTTCATGGGGAATGAGTTCGGTCACCCCGAATGGATTGACTTCCCCCGCGAAGGCAACGACTGGTCTTACCACTATGCCCGTCGTCAGTGGAGTCTCGCAGATAATGCAGACCTCCTCTACCATGACCTGCAGGAGTTCGATCGTGCGATGGTGCGCTTCATCGACTCGGTGAAGACCTTCCCCTCACTCCCTATCGAGCAATATCACATCCACGAGGAGGATAAGACTTTGGCTTTCGGGCGTGGGGACTACCTCTTCGTCTTTAACTTCCATCCCACACGCTCTCACGTTGACTATCCTATCAATGTCCCTGAGGGCGCATACTCCGTTGTCATCGATACTGACAGCAAGGCCTTTGGTGGCTATGGCCTTATCGACGACAGTCTCATCTATGCCACGCAGCCTGCCGAGAAGGCTGGGACTGTAGCCTGCCCTGCTTTGGCACCGCTGCTCCTCTACCTCCCCGCACGTACGGCTCTCGTGCTCAAGCGTAACACAAACAATTAAATGACTCTCCATAGTGGTGAGCCCCAATCAACTTACACGTCAAATGAGTATCAACACAAAGAACATTGCCATCTTCGCAGGCTCTGCTTCGCTGGAACTGGCAGGAAAGATCGCCGAAGCCCTGGGTATTAACCTCGGTGATATGCAGGTAGAGCATTTCGCTGACGGCGAATTCTCTGTCTACTACAAGGACAGTATCCGTGGTAAGGATGTCTTCCTCGTACAGTCCACCTATCCCTCTTCGGACAACATCATGGAGCTCCTCCTGATGGTCGATGCTGCTAAGCGTGCCTCCGCACACTACATCGCTGCGGTCATCCCTTACTTTCGGATGGGCTCGTCAGGACCGTAAGGATAAGCCTCGTGTATCTATCGGGGCGAAAGCTCATGGCAGACCTGCTGAGCACGGCAGGGGTCACGCGCGTCATCACTATGGACCTGCACGCTGACCAGATCCAGGGCTTCTTCAACGTGCCTGTGGACCACCTCTACGCTTCTATGGTCTTCATCGACTACCTGCGCCAGACGTCTGATCTTGAGCGCACGGTCATCGCTACGCCAGACGTCGGTGGTGCTAAGCGTGCTAACTCCTATGCTAAGTTCCTCGGCGTGCCCATGGTCATCTGCCACAAGAGCCGTGCTAAGGCCAATGAAGTCGCTGAGATGACGATCATCGGGGATGTCACGGATAAGGACGTCATCCTCGTGGACGATATCGTTGATACGGCAGGGACGATCTGTAAGGCTGCTGACCTGATGATGCAGAATGGCGCTCGTAGCGTCCGCGCTGTAGCCAGCCACGCTGTGATGAGTGATCCTGCTACCGAGCGTATCAATGCTTCGGCGCTCAAGGAAATGATCTTCACCGACTCTATCCCTCTGCGCAAGCACTCTGATAAGCTCCACATTGTATCGGTAGCCAATATCTTCGCTGAGGCTATCAACCGTGTGATCAATCACGAGTCGATCAGTATCCTTTACTCTATCTAAAGGCAACCCTCTTCCATAGAGGAAGCCCTATCACAGCCCCGCCCCCACGTATGTGGAGGCGGGGTTTACTTTGCCTTCGTTGTGAAGGCCTATAAATGAATGTGTATGAAGAAGCGTGAATATATCGAGGCTAATAAGGCTTGGCTCAAAGTAAAGTCTCAAGAAGCGGGCGTTAAGCCACTGCCCAAAGGAGCCTATTACAAGGTAATTACTGAAGGACGTGCGGATGGTAAGCACCCGTCACCTCGCAGCATTGTCACGGCTCACTATACGGGGCGGACGATTGATGGGCAGGTCTTTGATAGCACGGAGGGCGATGTGCCTGCAGCCTTCCGCCTGAGTGACCTCATCGAGGGCTGGATCATTGCCCTACAGCAGATGTGTATCGGTGACCGCTGGGAAGTCTATCTTCCTGCAGAGATGGCCTATGGTCGCTGTGCACAGCCTGGCATCCCCGCAGGCTCAACCCTGATTTTCGAGCTCGAGCTCGTCAGTATCGCATGATGCAGCTTTTCGGACTACAGCCCGCTGATCTCGTCTTAGTATTCCTACTCCTTCTCAATGCCCTGACCTTTGTCGTCTATGGGATTGATAAGTGGCGTGCTCAAGGCGGACGCTGGCGCATCCCTGAGCGGATGCTCCTTCTCTTGGCTGCCTTCTGTGGAGCCTTAGGTGCCAGCCTCGGGATGATCGTGTGGAATCACAAGACTTCGCACAAGCGTTTCCGTTATCTCGTCCCCTTTTTTGTCCTACTCCAAGGGCTGCTGGCATTCTATTTTCTGCACCTCTATTGAGCCTGCTTCTTTCGCATCAACCAGCCCCTTTAATAACCTCATAGAAAGAGGCCCTATGGAGAGTCGAAACGAACCAGTACTGGTCTGCGAAGTGACCAGTACTGCTTGACACATGGATCAGTACTGGTCAATATATCTTACCAGTACTGGTTCGCTTGGTTACCAGTACTGGTTGCTTTATCTAGTAGGTAGATAGGCTTTGCTGGATAACCTCTCTTTCGTGCGATATGTAGGGGAAGTCGCACCTACTTTTGATGGGGTGGGAGGCAGTCCTGTAGCAGGTGCTACTTGGTGTTTTTACTCCAGTAGTAGTCTATCGCCTCGTATGGTATTAATGCTTATATTTGTGTAGTAATACTAACCCCGGTAGTAAAAAGACTATGCACACAGACAACTATTGTGTCATCATGGGCGGAGGCGTAGGCAGCCGCTTTTGGCCATATAGCCGTGAGGCTAAGCCAAAGCAGTTCCTCGATATCTTTGCCACGGGTCGCACCCTCCTTCAGATGACTTATGATCGTTTCTCCAAGGTAATCCCTAAGGAGAACTTTGTCGTCGTCACCAATGCTATCTACCGAGACCTTGTGCTGGAGCAGCTCCCGGAGCTGACCCCAGGACAGATCCTCCTAGAGCCGATGCGCCGCAATACAGCACCTTGTATCGGCTGGGCGACATATCACATCTACGCGAAGAATCCCAATGCTAATGTCCTGGTCACACCTGCTGACCACCTCATTCTGCAAGAGGATGCCTTCGTCGAAGCTATCCGCCGCTCACTAGACTATGTGAAGGCTCATCCTAAGCTGGTCACTCTCGGCGTGCGCCCCTCGCGTCCTGAGACGGGCTATGGCTACATCCAGTTCACAGACTGCGAGGATGAGCACTTTGTGAAGGTGAAGACTTTCACGGAGAAGCCCAATATCGAGATGGCGAAGGTCTTCTATGAGAGTGGGGAATTCCTCTGGAATAGTGGGATGTTTGCATGGAACGTGCAGACGATCCTCGATGCTTTCCATCAGTACCTGCCTTCGCTGACCTCTATCCTCGACGAGGTGAAGGGTGCTTATGCTACCGATGAGGAGCAGAGCCGTGTCAGCCAAGTCTTCTCTGAGTGCCCCAATATCTCGATTGACTACGCTGTCCTGGAGAAGGCAGACAACGTCATGGTGCTTCCCGTCGACTTTGGCTGGGCAGACCTCGGTACCTGGGGCTCGCTCTATGAGCTCAAGCGTGAGGAGCCTCGTGCGAATGTGGCTCTCCACACCAAGGCTCTCTTCTATGAGGCTGAGGGCAATATCGTTTCGCTTGATGGGGATCCCGAGAAGCAGCTGGTCGTCGTCCAGGGGATCAATGACTGTGTCGTAGCTCAGAGCAAGGGAGTCCTCTTGATCTGTAAGCGCGATGAAGAGCAGCGCATCAAGGAATTCATGGGCGAAGCATCCGTCCAATTTGATAAGAAGTTCGACTAATCACTTTAGTCCTATATAAAGCAAGCGCGGGCGAATCACCATTGGTGATTCGCCCGCGCTTGCTTTTTGTCTACTACGATAGGAGCTTCGTTAGAAGGCTCCCTTGACGGCGATGAGTGCGGTGGCAAAGGCTTCCATCCCTTCACGGCGACCGACGAAGCCCATGCGCTCGGCTGTCGTAGCCTTCAGCGAGATAGCAGTCTCAGGGATGCCCATAACCTCCGCCATCACACGACGCATCTTGGGGATGTGCGGGTTGATCTTCGGTGCCTCTGCTGCTACTGTCGCATCAATGTTGCCGATCTCATAGCCTGCTTCACGCACGAGGGCGCAGCTACGGCTGAGGAGGATCTTGCTGTCGATGCCCTTATAGGCCATATCGGATGGGGGGAAGTGCACCCCGATATCACCGAGGGCAGCTGCTCCCAGGAGGGCGTCACATACAGCGTGGAGGAGGACGTCGGCATCGGAGTGACCCTCGAGGCCCTGCTCAAAGGGGATCTTTCACCCCGCCGAGCCATAGTTCGTAGCCGTCACTGAGGCGGTGGACGTCATAGCCGAAGCCCGTCCGGAAAGGTATCTGTGGCATATGTATTACTTGAGTAGTCCGCGGATGCCGTCCATATCGAAGGCCAGCGTGAAGCGGAGTGTCTGATCGAGTGGATTGTCGGAGATCGTAGAGATGAGGTAGGAGGCATCGATGCGGAAGGCGCTCATACGGAAGCCTGCCCCAGCGGTGAAGGCTTGGAGATTCCCCTTGTTGGGATGGAGATAGCTGTAGCCAGCACGCACGAAGAACTTATCGCAATAGTTGTACTCGGCACCGAGGCTCCAGCGGATTTCCTTGAGCTCTTCACCGAAGCCACCAGGCGCATCACCGAGGCTCTTGAAGATCCCCGCGATGGCAGAGGTCTTCCGGTAGTCGGCGATCTTCTGCATGTCTCCCGTAGGAGGTGTGGGGACGAGGAGCTTATTAGCCTCGAGGTTTAGGGAGATCATGTTCTCCTTGTCGATGGGGTAGAGGAGTCCCGTACCCAGACCGAGATTTGTGGGGATGAAGGAGGAAGTCGTCCCTCCGTCAAAGGAGATCTTCGTGCCGATATTGCGGATGTTGAAGCCCTTTGTCCACAGGCACTCAGCCCCACCGATCGTGATGTACTTCTGGTGGTAGCCCGCGATGTCGACTGCGAAGGCCGACCCAGGGCGGTCACCCTGCTCACGGCTTCCCTGATCCGAATGGATGTAGCGCAGGGCTACAGCGAGGGAGAGGTTGGGGAGAGCTTACGGGCGTAGCTCGCATCGATGGCGAACTCATTGGGGTGCGATACTCCGAGGCTTCTTCCTGAGGCATCCCACGTCGTGAGTTTACCCATAGTGAAGTAGCGGAGCGAAGCGCCGATGGTCTGGGTGCTGTCACTCCCGATGCGGAAGTAGCCTCCAGCATGCATCAGTGCAATGTCACTCACCAGACGCGATAGCCAAGGCGTATAGCCGAGTGATAAGCCGGCCTTACTATCGATGAAGGCAAACTTAGCGGGATTCCAATACTGGGAATAGGGGTCTGCAGTGGTCGATACACCGACGTCGCCCATACCAGAGGCCCTCGCATCAGGGCTAATCTGCAGTGATGGGACCGCAGCTGTCACGGGATTGAAGTAGCGAGCTTCTTGGGCTTTGGCCGTTCCGATGCACCCGAGGGCGCAGAGAGCGAGAGTAGTAAAGGTAGTCTTTTGGGTTCATATTCCTTGGGGTATGCTCCCTATGGAAGGGGGGATTAGAGAAGGATACCGAGTTATACTATAGCGCAAATATACGACTATCCGCCCATGTAGCACGCTATTAGCTTCTTGGGCTAGCGCTTCTTCCCCTTACGCGAGGTCTTAGAGGAAGCCTTGTGTGAAGCCTTCTTGCTGCTCTTGCTATGCTTCTTGCCCTTCGCTGTGGCTTTTTTCGTAGGAGCTGGTAGCGGAGGAAGAGGCTGCTGGGTGAAGAGCCCTGTCAAGAGGCGGGTAAAGATTGCTCGAGCCTCGGCACTATTGATGGCTCCGTTGGCGATGTAGACGATGCTGTACCACTTGTCCTCGTGACGGAGGTAGCCTGCATAGCCACGTACGCCACGCATAGAGCCACTCTTGAGGTAGGCGGTCACTTCGCTCGGGATGGAGAGGCTACGTACTGTGCCCTCGACGCCCGCCTCGGGGAGTGATGCTAAGAAAGGCTTGTGGAGAGACTGGTCACGCCAGAGCTCTGAGAGGATGAGGCTGAGTGCACCGGAGGAGAGTCGCCCTTCGGGGCTAAGCCCAGAGCCGTCCATGGGATAGAATTCGGTCGGGGTGAGCCCCAGACGCTCTCGCCAGTAGGAGCGCATCACCGTAGGCTGACCTGTCTTGCGCTGCTCGTAGTTATTGAGTGCATAAGCGAGGCCTTCGGCATAGATATTAGAGCTGCGGAAGTTCGTGATCTTCGCGAGGGTATCCGCAGGGAGTGAGGTGTAGTAGCCCAGCGTATCGAGACCCGTGATGAGCTCGTCATAGTTGAGCTCGGGGCGATCCTGCAGGTCGATTCCCTCGAGGCGCAGGCCTTCATTGAGCCACATCGTGGCGTAGCTGGGAGGGTCAGGGCATCGTCCAGCGTAGGTGTCGACCTGAGAGCCCTTCGCGTACGGTACCCCGAGATGAGGAGGGTATCGGCTCTACGCATCGGGGTGAGATCCAGTCGAGTTGAACTACCGAGGAGTAGCTCCTGACGTGTTGGGGACGAGGAGTGAAGCAACATTTGGCTCCACGACAGGCTGCTCCCCATCGCTGGAGAAGAGGTAGAGATCGGCGTAGTTGTCTGCGATGTTAAAGCCCGAGATGGGAGCACCATAGTACTCGTCAAGGTCTTCGTCAGCCCAAGTCTCATTGAAGAACGGACGGGGGAAGCCCTTGAGATCAATGATTAGACGTCCCGTGATACGGCTGATCCCACGCTCCTCAAGCAGCGCCTTGACCTCACTGATGAGGCGCTTCTGATTGGGGATGTAGTGCGAGCCCAGTGAAGGGTCTGCGGAGGCCTTCAGCACCAAGTCCCCATGAAGTGTCTCGCCATCGACCTGCCCGCGGATCATCACGGGGATGTGGAAGCGGTAGTCGTGCCCACGTAGCGCGAGGAAGGCTCCCGTCGTAGGGATCTTCACCAGCGAGGCGGGGCGGAAGGCTTCGGACGTGCGGTGAGCGAGTACGGGCTCTCCCGTCTGGAGGTCGCGTACGAGAGCTGTGACACGTACTCCCAGGACGCTGCTCGTAGCGACGCAGTACCTCGATCGCTTCGGGGTAAGGCTGCGAGTAGACTGGTGCGGTGAGAGCGAAAAGGCTGAGGAGAAGGAATAGGCGAGCGCGAAGGGACATCTGATGGTCGGGACTACATGAGCTGGGGAGAGGGTAGGGGGAAGAAGAGAGGCTACCCCTACATGTGGTAGGGATAGCCTCTGTAGGTCGGGCGATGGGAGCACGCAGAGGTGCTCTATCGCTTAGGCTGAGCTGTGGCTTACTTGTTGCCCTTAGCCATAGCACCACGTGCAGCACGGGTGAGCTTAACGGCGCAGACGACAGCGTTCTTAGCGTTGATGACTTCGAGACCTTCGAAGCTGAGGGCACCGACCTGGATGGTCTTACCAAGACCAAGCTCCGTAACGTCGATGAAGAGCTTCTCGGGGATCTCCGTGTAAGGAGCGCGTACCTTGAGCTTACGCATTTCGAGGCTGAGCTTACCCCCTGCCTTCACACCTTCAGCGTGACCAGTGAGGACGACGGGAACTTCCATGACGATAGGCTTGTTAGCTTCTACCTGGAGGAAGTCGAGGTGGAGGATAGCGTCAGTGACGGGGTGGAACTGGAGGTCCTTGAGGACAGCCTTGACCTGACGGCCTTCGATGTCGAGGTCGATAGCGAAGATGTCTGGAGAGTAGACGAGGTTACGTACGCCATCCTGGCTTACGGTGAAGTGGAGTACTTCGTTGCCTCCGTAGAGGACTGCGGGGATCTGATCACCAGCGCGGAGGCCCTTAGCGGCCTTCTTGCCGAGCTCGTTGCGGAGCTGGCCTGAGAGTTGGAAAGTCTTCATTCTCTTTACTTTAAATTGTGTTACTCAAAATTAGTGTCTTCTAATTTCCCATCACACGAGTCCTCTCTGTCCGCGGAGGAAGGAGGGCTTCTCGTCTTCGAGACAATCGTCGAACGGCGCAAAGATAGTGATTTTCATCGACATCCCGTCACTTCCTCTGCGAATAGCTGGTGCTTCCAAGGCCTCAGCTTCCTCTAACCATAGCATAGAGAGGCTACTGTCCCCAAGTAGCTATCTGAAGGAGGGTGCTACCAACCTATATAGGTCGTCGGGTGAACCTATATAGCTCGTGAAGCCGACCAATATAGGTAACGAAGCTGACCAATATAGGTTGCCCCGACGACCAATATAGGTTCATATCCCGCTCTCGTAGTGTCTCTCCCTCCAGCCGATAGGGCAATTCTTTGTAGCTTTGCTCCACCATAGCCCCTATAAACAGATGAAGAAAGAAGATCTACGTATCGTATATATGGCGACGGCGGACTTTGCCCTGCCGTCCCTCCAGCGCCTCGTCGAAGGTGGATACAACATCGTGGCAGTCGTCACGATGCCTGATAAGCCCGCAGGTCGTGGGCATAAGCTCAAGCAGAGCAGCATCAAGATCTACGCCGAATCAGTAGGGACTCGAGGTCCTCCAGCCTGAGCGACTCAAGGATGAAGCCTTCGTCGGTCGCCTGAAGGAACTACGCCCCGATCTCGGTATCGTGGTCGCCTTCCGTATGCTCCCCGAGGTCGTCTGGTCACTCCCCCGCTTCGGGACGATCAACCTCCACGGCTCACTCCTGCCTAAGTACCGTGGTGCAGCTCCCATCCATTGGTCGATCATCAATGGCGAGACGGAGACGGGGGTCACGACCTTCCGCCTGCGCCATGAGCTCGACACCGGGGATATCCTCTTGCAAGCGAGCCTACCTATCGGGCCAGAGGATTGTGTGGGGAAGATCCACGATGAGCTGATGCTCCTCGGAGCAGAGACGCTCCAGCGCAGTGTCGACCTCTTCCTCGCAGATGAAGAGCCCAAGGCTAAGCCCCAGAGCCTTTATGAGGCGAATCCCACGCATGCACCTAAGCTGACGAAGGAGAATACCCAGCTACACTGGGATCGCCCAGCGGTAGAGCTGAAATAACCTCGTGCGTGGTCTCTCTCCTTATCCTGCAGCATGGTGCCTACTCTCCTTTGCTGGCGAAGAAGCTCAGCCCTTCAAGATCCTGGAGACGGCTGTCAGCGGTGAAGATCTCCCCACGGAGGAGCACCCCATCGGCTCTGTCATCATCACGGGCCGACGTAGTCTGGAGATTCAGACCTCTGCGGGGCGTCTTGCTATCAAGACCCTACAGCCAGCAGGGAAGAAGGCGATGCCTGCCTCAGCCTTCCTCAATGGGCTTCATCTGAAGTAAGCCTCTCTCATAGATTAGCTCCCGCGAGAGCTCTCTCCTTATACGCCAGCGGGCGGCTACCTCCATCGTGAGGTAGCCGCCCGCTGGCGTATTTGTGGTCGCTCGTCTAAGGAGCGAGTCAGGCTTAGTAGAGGCGCGTCAGCTGAGCGAAGTCCTTCAGGCCACGCAGAGAAGCGAACTCAAGGTCAGCATCGATGCGTGAGGTGAGGCTGGGATCCTTCTGCAGAGCCTTCTGGAGCGAAGAGATAGCCTTAGCTGAGTCACCCATGCGAGCAGCTACGATAGCGCGGAGGTAGTCGGTCGTAGCATCGGGCTTAGCGATAGCTTCGAGCGTCTTGATAGCCTTGCTGTAGTTGCGGTTGAGGATCTGTGCTACGGCAGCATTGTTCGTCGTGACATCACCATAGGCCGTCTCAGCCTTGGCGTAGTCACCCTGACGCAGATAGAGGAAGCCGAGAGCGTCACCTACACCAGGCATAGAGCTACCTTCGGCGATGAGTGAGGTAGCCTTGTTGAGGTCGCCATCCTTCAGAGCCAGCAGACCGAGGTTGACCTTCGTCTCGGGGTTGTCCTTACGCTTGAGCGCACGGTCAAACCATACGAGGGCAGCCTCATAGTCACCACGCTGCAGGCAGAGTGAGCCGACGTTGTTGTATGGGCGGTAGTCCTTGGGGTACTTCTGCATGACGAGCTTGTAGATGTTCTCCTTCTGAGCTACGTCATCGGTGAGGGTAGCCGAGTAGAGGAGCTCTTCGACGCTTAGTGCGCTGGGGAACTTCTCCAGCAGGCTCTGGATCTCAGCATCGCTCTTGCCAATGATCTTGACGTTAGCGATGAGGCGAGAGCGACGGAGCTTGGGGAGGACCTCATCAGCGAGCTTGCTGAAGACAGCCGAGATATTGCGGATCTCATGCTCACGCTGCTCGGGGTCGGGGTACATGCTCAGTACGCGAAGTACGAGTTCCTTGTCCTGGAAGTCGCTCTGCTCGACGAGCTTCTTGAAGCCTTCCCAGTCCTGAGCGGTGTAGTGAGCGTCGATAGCGACGTCAGACATCTTCTGCTTCTTGAAGGCGGTCTTGAGCTGTGCCGTAGTGTTCTTCTCACGCGAAGCACTGAGCTTTTCGTTCAGCTCCTTACCGCCATCGGGGGAGGCGTAGGCCTGGACTTCGACAGATACCTCCTGGTTGGGAGTTTCCTTAGCGTTCTGTACGGTGTACTTCCACTCCTGCACCTCGTCCTTGTTCAGCTCGGAGCTACGGACGTTGGACTGCTGGATGAGGAACATGATATTGGCATCATACGCCTCCTTGATGACGCGCTGGAAGCCGTCGGGAGAGATGACGGGCGTCACACCTGCGAGCGTAGCGAGAGCTTCGGTCGCGATCACACCATCAGCGACCTTGAGGTCGGGGAGCTTGACCGTGCGGCTACCCTGTTTACCCTTGAAGTTGAGGTAGAGCTCGCTCTTAGCCATAGCGGGGACGTAGGGTAGGACGAAGTTGACGGTGGCGTTGGAGCCATTAGCATGGTACACGATACGGTCGTTGCCGTAGACCTTTTCGCCTTGGAAGGTGGTGCCGTTGCCCCACTTCTCACCACCCTGATAGCGGAGGATAGGGACGATGGTCAGCGTAGCATCTTTGGGGAACCACTTCGCGGGGAAGGTGAGGTGGACGGCTACAGGTACTTTGCCCCCGACGACTTCGAGGGGCTGAGGTTCGGCCTTGACTTGGTCGGCCGTCATGGGGCGTAGCTTTTGGCTACAGCTGCTTGCGGTGAGTAAGACAGTCGCCGATACGAGGGCGCCTGTGATCACTTGCTTGATCATTGCTGCTTGGGATAAATATGATGAAGGGTTAATGTTGCGGAGTCGTAGCCTTCTTGTCCTTGCGCTTGAGGAAGGGCTGGACGAGGGAGGCGAGGAGGAGCAGGGCGAGCAGGGCGGTGCAGATCTTAGCGACCAGCTCGGTGTGATGGATCGAAGCGGGATCGAAGGTCATCGTCAGCTCGTGTGTCCCTGCAGGGATATAGGCGGCACGAAGCGTATAGTCGGCACGTACCAGAGGAAGCTCGTCCTTGCCGTCTAGCGTGAGGTGCCATCCGTGAGGATAGTAGATCTCAGAGAAGACGAGGAGACGAGGTACATCGGTCGTGACGCGGTACTTCGCCTGGCTGGGAGCGTAGGAGAGGAGCTCGACCTGACCGATAGCGGGTGTGGGCTGTAGGCTATCCGTGGCGAGGCTATCTGTAGTAGCAGCGGCAGGTGCAGCCTTGTAGCTTGAGAGTTCGCCCTCGAAGCGCTTGTCGACGACAGCCATAGTGCGCAGGGGCGTATCATCCAGCGCGGACATCTCTTCGTCTGCTGTCGTGACCCAGCGGATATCATTGACGAACCATGCGGGACCGAAGGCCTCGGGGTTCTTCTGATACTGTAGGCCATGCTCTTGGTCAGCGAAGATGAAGTAGCGCGTGTCGAGCATGTTGTAGACCGCCATATTCTGCTTGGCGAGCTGACGCTCGATGAGGTCCTGATAACGACGGAGCTTAGCAGCGTGGTAGCCACCTACGCTGCGGTGATTGGCGCTGGTCGTAGCGTCGTTGAAGCTATTGACCGCGAGGTTCATCACACGGTAGTGAGGATCCTTATCCTCGGCGATAGCCTTGTCGACGGCGGTCACAGGACGAGCCTGTGCTTCGACGCTTTCCTTGGGGATGAAGAGATCATCATTCAGATAGCGCTTGTCGACGAGCCAGAGGTCGCAGAGGGTGATGATGCCGATAGAGGCGAAGAGGAGGGACTTCTTGATCTTCCCCTGAGTATAGAGTACGCAGGGGATGAGGGAGAGGATGATGACGATAGCTGAGCGGATAGCATCGGCCGAGACGATACCGGCACGGACTTCCTTCAGGCTGCTCATGATCGAGGAGACGGGGAGCTGGCTATTGCCCATCGCCTGACGGAACATCTCATGCTCAGCGTCACTCATCAGCCCGAGGAAGGTCTGAGGTACGAGCCACAGCACGAGACAGGGCAGGAGCGTCAGGGCAAGGCTCGCATATACGGCGACCTTGTCTTGGAGGACTTCCTTCGGGTGGCGTGCGAATTCGACCAGTGCCAGCACAGCGAGTGCGGGGATGGTGAATTCAGCGACGACGAGGATCGATGACACCGTACGGAACTTATTGTACAGTGGCATGTAGTCGATGAAGAGGTCGGTGAGCCACATCATATTGTGACCCCACGCCAGTGCAATAGAGAGTGCCGTACCGGCAAGGAGTGCCCACTTCAGCGGCCCACGCACGATGAAGATGCCGAGGAGGAAGAGGAAGAAGACGAAGGCACCGACATAGACGGGACCAGCCGTGAAGGGCTGATCACCCCAGTAGTGGTTCATACCTCCGATGATCTGCTGGAATTCGGCAGGTACATCCTCCATATTTGCTGAGCCTTCGCTGAGCGCACCCGAAGCGCCACCGTAGAGGTTGGGGATGAGGAGCGTGAAGGTCTCGCCCTTGCCGTAGCTCCAGGCGGTGATATATTCCTTGTCGAGGCCCTTAGCGGTAGCCTGTACTTGCTGTTGGTTGCCTTCGGTAGCTTCGGGCGTGAGTTCGCTACCACCACGGATCGTCTCCTGCCCATATTCATAGGTGTGATAGAGGTTCGAGCCGTTGATGCCGATAGCGATAGCGCCTGCAAAGAGGGTGACGCAGGTGGCGATGATGAAGCTACGCAGAGCCTTCCCTCGCAGCGCTTCGACGAAGTAGCCGATGAGGAGGAAGACAATGAGGAAGGCGAAGTAATAGCTCATCTGCACGTGGTTCGATAGGATCTGAAGCGCCGCGAAGAGAGCTGTCATGGCACCACCGAGGAGGTAGCGCCCGCGATAGGTGTGTATGATCCCTGCGATCGTCGGCGGGATGAAGCAGAGGGTCATCAGCTTCCATATATGTCCTGCCGTGATGAGGATGATGAAGTAGCTGGAGAAGGTCCACATGATCGCCCCGAGCACCGATGGTAGGCGCTCCATACGTAGGGCACGCATGAAGAGATAGAAGCCACCGAGCATGGCGAAGAGCAGCCAGCTATAGCCTGGTAGGAGCGTGAAGGGCCACTGCAGCGTGAGGACATCCTGTATCGTGCGGATGACGCCTACCGAGGGGTAGGAGGGTGCGATCTGATACATCGGCATCCCCCCGAAGAGGCTGTTGGTCCAGTAGGAGAAGCCTTCCCCCGTAGCCTCCATGTGCTTGTAGACATCCGAAGCATTGCCGCTGGCACCAGCGACGTCCTGCTGGAAGAGCTCACGGCCCTCAAAGACAGCGGGCGCGAAGTAAGCTAACGCAAGGAATAGGAAGAAGATGACGACCCCAATCACTGGGACCGAAGAGCGGAGGTAGTGCGAGGTAGAGGAGGGGACTTTGGCTTCCACGTATGATCTAATTAATTACGAACCAAACAAACATATCTCGCCCCAAAGGTACTAAAAAGCCCCCATGCACCGTGAGTGATGCCCTGTGGAAAGGGACTTCGAGCGGAGGATGCTAACGGCTCTTCATCGAAGTCCACTGCGCGTGGGCATGGACGATGATCTCGCGCAGCGCCTTCTAAGGGGTGGAAGGCGCCTTGACTGCGGTGCAAACTTAGCCGAAACACCTCAGCTAACCAAGGAAAAGGAGCTTGAGTGGGCGAAGTTTCTTCTTGAAGTTCGTGCGCGTTCATAAGGAAGATGCCGACAATTATTAAGTAGCTTCATGATGATTTATACGTATTAATGCAGGAATTAATACGTATTATTTCGGCGATTAATACGTATAAATCCAAAGATTAATACGTATAAATTCGCCAGTTGATGCGTATAAATGTGCGCATTCATACGGTTGATTTTTTTGAAGTTAACCGTATTTATCTGCTGCGAACTCAAGGAGGAAAGCACGCGAAGTCAAAGTACCTTTTTCTCGCCACCTTCAGTAGTTCCGTCCGTGCAGTAGCGATGGTGAGAGGATGGATCACGTTCCTTTTGCTCCCTCGGCCCGGCTACTTTTTGCCGTGAAATAAGCCCTCTTTGCTCGCTGAGCGCATAGGGCCGAATAGAAAAGTCCGCCCCTCAGACGCTGCACCACTGTCGTGGGCGCGCTGAGGGGGCGGACTTGCGATGGATAGCAAATAGAGGCGTGGCCTCTACGTGCGCCTTACTTTACGCCAAATTCCTTCTTGACCTGCTTGATCCAAGCGGTGAGGCGGGCGTCGGTAAGCTCAGGCTGATTCGTGGGATCGACGATGAGGCCGACGAACTGATCACCGCACTCGGCGAGTGACTGTTCGTATTCGTAGCCTTCGCGCGACGTGCGGCCGACGACTTTCAGCGCCCAGCTCTTCGAAGTACCTGGCGAGGATACCCACGCCATCAGCAAAGCTGACGGGGGTCTCTACCTGATTGCCGGGGCCGTAGATAGCTACGCGCTTGCCGGAGAAGTCAGCGTCCTCGATCTCGGGAAGGAATTCATCCCAAGCCGAAGGCAGCTCGCCGTTGAAGTAGGTAGGCGTACCGAGGATGAGAGCTGCGTGCTTCTCGACGTCAGCCAGATGCGCCGTGTCGATGTCTACATATTCGATCCCTTTCCCCCAGGCTGCAGCGATACGCTCTCCCAGCTCGGCGGTGTAGGCTGTGCTCTTGCTGTAGAGCAGTCCTATAGTCTTCATATTGTCGTTGCTTTTGGGGTTAGTATTCGATGAGCTCCTTAGCTGCGGCGTAGATCTTGTCTTCGCTGGGCAGGGTCGTCAGCTCAAAGCACTTGTGGAAGCCTACGGGCGTGGAGAGTGCCCCGACACGGAAGATGGGGGCATCCAGATCACGGAAGGCCTTCTTGGCGATCGAAGCCGCGAGCTCTGCACCGAAGCCACCGAAGACGCGGTCTTCGTGTACGATGAGCGCCTTGGACGTCTTGCGGATAGAGGCATAGACGGTCTCTTCGTCCCAGGGTACGAGCGAGCGAAGGTCGATGACTTCGATGCTCTTGCCGAGGTCTTTCTGGATGCGCTCAGCGACATTGAGAGCGAAGTGGAGCGTATTCCCGTAGGTGATGAGCGTAGCGTCCGTCCCTTCGCGGCGGATACGTGCCTTGCCGAAGGGTACTTCGAAGTCTTCGGGGATGACGGAGGCAGACTCAGCACTATTGTACTGTGCCTTGGGCTCGAGGAAGACCGTGACACCGCGTGAGCGCATCGCCGTACGGAGAAGCCCAGCAGCGTCGTCCGAGAAGCAGGGGTAGACTACGCGAGCACCAGGGAAGGTCGTCAGGACGCCTTCGACACTCTGTGAGTGGTACAGACCACCCTGGATATAGCCTCCCGTAGAGAGTCGGATGGTGATATTGGGAGAGTACTGCCCGTTGCTGCGCCAGAAGTCGTGCGTGGAGTTCACGAACTGCTCCATAGCAGGCCAGAAGTAGTCGGAGAACTCAGCCCCTTCGATGACGATACGGATCTTGTCGCTGAAGCGGCTCATACCGTTCGCTGTACCTACGATGTAGTCTTCAGCGATAGGAGCGTTGAAGATACGCTTGTTGCCGAACTCCTGAAGCATGCCCTTCGTCACGTTGAAGACGCCACCCTTATCCTTGTTAGCGACGTCCTGACCCCAGAGGAAGGTGTCGGGATTGTGACGGAACTCCTGCTTGAGGGTCTTGTTGATAGCCTGCACGAGCGTGAGCTGTTCGCCCGAACCATCGGGGATACCCGTGCCGTACTTGTCGCCAGGGTAAGCTTCGCCGATGACGTACTCCATGACCGTATCAGCCGTGGGGTCTGGTGCCTTGAGAGCATTGCGGTTAGCGACCTTCAGCTCTTCGCGTGCTTCTGCTTCGATAGCCTGCAGCTCTTCTTCGGTGAAGCGCTGGTAGCGCAGGAGCATACGGCGGAACTTAGGCAGCGGGTCTGCTGCCTGAGCGCGCTGCAGCTCTTCTTCGCTGCGGTAGAGCGTGTGCTTATCCGAGTTGGAGTGTGCACCGATACGTACGCAGTCCGCCGTGACGACGACAGGCGTGCGGTGCTTGACAGCGTACTCACGTGCAGCCTCCATGGTGTTCATGGAGTCGAAGACGTCCTTACCATTACAGAAGAGGACCTTGAGATGGCGGATACCAGCGTAGTTCTGCCCGACGCGTGGGTTAGCCGTCTGCTCGTGCGTAGGCACGGAGATACCATAGCCATTGCCCTGGAGGACGAAGATGACTGGGAGGCGCTCACGAGCTGCACCGTTGATAGCTTCGAAGACGTAGCCTTCGGAAGCTGAGGATTCCCCGTGCGAAGCGATAGCCACACCGTCTACACCATAGTAGTCGAGAGCACGTGCCAGACCTACAGCCTGAGAGTCATGTGCAGCGACGCAGGAGGAGATGTTGTGGATACCCCATTCGACCTTAGCGTAGTGGTCGGACATGTGTCGGCCACCACTCGTGGGGTCAGTAGCCTTAGAGATACCATTGAGGATCATCTCCTCGACTGTCATACCAGCCGACAGGGCTGCCAGCAGGTCACGGTAGTAGAGGAAGAGATGGTCCTTGCCTCGCTGGAAGATCTGTCCGATAGCGAGCTGGATACCATCGTGGCCAGCGTTGGAGGCGTGGAACTGCCACCCGATAGATTGTAGCAGGTAGCTGGGCGCCTTTTCGTCAAGGCAGCGGCCGAGGTAGAGGAGGTAGTACCAGCGACGAAGGGTCTCCTTGTCGGTGGTCTTGATACCATATATCTTCTTTACTGAGCTCATGGTTATGCGTTGTTAGTCTTCCATTCTTCGAGGTAGCGTGCTACAGCCTGCAGGAAGGCGCCGCCGAGCATACCATCGATGATACGGTGGTCATAGGAGAAGGAGAGATAGATCTTGTGGCGGACGGCGATGACGTCACCAGCAGGTGTCTCGAGGATCGTGGGTTCCTTTTCGATAGCCCCGATACCGAGGATAGCGGACTCAGGCTGGTTGATGATCGGCGTACCGAAGAGCGTGCCCGAAGAGCCGTAGTTCGAGATCGTGAACGTGCCACCGGACATTTCGTCTGGCGTGAGCTGACCCTTGCGGCTCTTGTCTGCAAGGCGAGCTACCTGCTCAGCGATGCCTGCAAGGCTCAGCTTGTCGGCATCACGGATGACGGGTACGACGAGGTTGCCATCGGGCAGGGCTACAGCCATACCGACGTTGACGTGCTTACGCTCGATGATGTTGTACCCATCGACAGCTGCATTGATGCGGGGGAAGTCCTTCAGTGCACGGGCTACCGCTTCGATGACGGGAGACATGTACGTCAGTGAATAGCCTTCGCGCTTCTTGAAGTTGTCCTTCTCTGCTTCGCGCCACTTCACCAGATCCGTGATATCGGCCTTGAGGAAGCTCGTCACGTGAGGAGCTACCTGTACCGACTGTACCATGCGGTCAGCGATGATACGGCGGATAGGATCCATAGGGATCACGCGGTCTTCGGGACCAACGGGTACAGCGGGAGCTGCGACCTGAGGACGAGCGGTGGATGCGGGAGCAGGAGCTGCAGCGCGCTCTGCACGTGGAGTAGGAGCGGGTGCCCCCTTCTTCTGCTCGATGTAGCGGACGATGTCGGCCTTGCTGACGCGACCGCCAAAGCCTGTGCCTTGGATCTTATCCAGCTCTTCCTGACTTACCTTAGCGGCCTTAGCACGCTCGAGGACGACTGGTGAGTACCAGCGCTCTACCGTGCCACGATGCACTTCGGTGACGGGAACGGATGGGGTGGGGGCAGCGGCAGGAGCAGGTGCTTCCTTCTCAGCTGCGGGTGCTGGGGTGGCAGGAGCTACTGCCTCACCCGAGGTGTCGACGATGATGACGGGCTCACCGACAGCGACGGTGTCGCCTTCGCCATAGTTGATCTTGACGATCGTACCAGCTACGGGGGAGGGGAATCGTAGCGGCCGTCTTGGCAGAAGTGATCTCGAAGAGGTCTGTGTCCTCCTCGATGTAGTCCCCTACCTTCACGTTGAGGACGGTGATCGTACACTCGGTTACGCTCTCGCCCATCTTGGGCATCTTGATATCGAATGTCGCCATGAGATTTAGCTTTATATGATGTGTCTATTATATCTATGGAGTGGGTAGGTAGCTCTTAGGAGAAGAGGACCTCGTGGAGGATCTCCCCTGCCGTGGGGTGGGGGAAGATGTGGCGTCGGAAGTCCTCGATGCTGGAGCGGTCGGTGACGGCAATACCAGCCAGGAGGATGAGCTCCGATGCGGGATTTCCCTAAGATGTGGCAGCCGAGGATGGTGTCATTCTCGTCGACCAGGACCTTACACAGCCCTGAGGGCTTTGCTCGTTCTCTACGACGTAGCGTACCAGCATAGGCCATGGGGAGCTTGAGCACGCGATAGTAGCGGCCTTCGGCACGGAGCTTCTCTTCGGTAGCTCCGACACCAGCGATCTCGGGGTGCATGTAGACGACAGCAGGTACAGAGTCGTAGCGCATACGGTCATCACTACCACCTACGATATGGTTGATAGCGACCTCACCCTCACGGATAGCGGTATGAGCGAGCATAGAGAAGCCTGTGATATCACCAGCGGCATAGACGCGGGGGTGGGAGGTCTGCATGTACTCGTTCACCACTACGGCTGCGCGGTTCATCTGGATAGAGAGTGTCTCAAGGCCTAAGCCATCCGTCACGGGACGACGGCCGACGCTCAGAAGGATCTGCGAGGTGGGGAGGACTTCGGTCTTCCCGTCCTTCGTCTCGATGCTTACGCCCTCAGCAGATACTGCTGTGACCTTCGTCTCGAGGTAGAACTGAATACCACGTCGTGCATACTCCTTGCGAAGCATGCCCGAGGTCTCGCTGTCCATAGCGCCGAGGATCTCGGGAGCCATCTCGATGACACGTACGGGTACACCGAGGGAGGTATAGATACCAGCGAACTCCATACCGATGACACCACCACCGATGATCGTGATGTCCTTGGGGAGTGTCGTGGCACTGAGGGCCTCGCGGCTCGTCCAGTAGCCGACTTCGCTGAGGCCAGGGATGGGAGGGATGGCAGTCTCACTACCAGTAGCAAGGAGGACGTAGCTCACGGCATAGGTCTCGTCGTCTGTAGCGACTAAGATACGATCTCCCTCTTCGCCCGTGAGGCGAGCAGTCTTGGAGACGACCGTGACACCAGCACCCTTGAGCTTGTAGGAGACACCTCCGGTAAGGGTCTTGACGATCTTATCCTTGCGGGCAACGATCTCTGCGTAGTTGGCAGAGATAGCTCCCTCTACATGGATACCATAAGCAGCGCTTTCGCGCATTTCGTCGAGGAGGTTGGCCGAGTGGAGTAGGGTCTTCGTTGGTATGCACCCTTCATTGAGGCAGACGCCTCCGAGGGCTGTGTGTTCAAAGAGTACTACTTGAAGGCCGTTGGCTGAAGCATTCGCTGCGGCATTGTAGCCAGCAGGACCGCCACCGATGATGGCTATGTCGAAGTTCTTCATTCTAATTGTCCTTTTTGTGTGTGTACAAAGCATTCCAAAGATACGTTTTTTCGTGGTACACTATCAACAAGCCTTACTCATAGGGTGCGAATAGCGCTTAGAGGTGACTGTTGCCGCGAATCCTGCCCTCTATTTGGAGTGCTAAGGCATCGTACGCCCAGCCCCCCGATATACCTTTCCGACGTGATACGCAAGCCCTTCGTCTTATCGTGAGTATTCCTCTTATCCAGCGGAGGAAAAGTGTCCTTCTTGTGAAGAAAAAAGCGTCTTCCCATAGTGGTTTTCCTGTATCTATGTACGTAGTCTTAAAGACCAGGCACGTAAATCCAAATATCCACGCACGTAGATATTAGAGCCACGTACGTAGCCCCAACTTATCTGCCACTCATCCACAACTTTTATCCCTACGCGGAGCAACAATCTAATAGAGGTCACTTCACAAAGCTATATAGCTTTCTTCGCCATCCTATATAGCTCCACCTACGCACCCATTTACCAATATACGGGACCATTGCGCAAGCTGTGAAGAGCTGGTCTTGCGCAATGGTCTCTTGAGATGAGTGGGGAATGCCTCAAAAAAGAAGCTCGCCTCCAACTCCCGATCGGGAGCTGGGGGCGAGCTTATATGTAAGGTGTAGGGACCTTAGCGCTTAGAAGCCCTTGCCGTGGCAGTGCTTGAACTTCTTACCGCTACCGCAGGGGCAGAGGGTCGTTGCGGCCGATCGTGTGGGCTGCCTGAGCAGGCGTACGGCGCTGCTCTTCGCGATCCTCGGGGCTACCGACTTCGTGACGCTGCTCGTGGTACTGGGGCGCAGGGCGCTGTACCTCAGGGGCAGCTTCGCGGATCTCTACCTGACGGGGAGCTTCTTCCTCGGGAGGAGCGATGTTGAGGCGGACACGCATGAGGACGGAGGCCGTCTTGCGGTTCATATCCTCGATCATCGCACGGAAGAGCTCGTAGGACTCGAGCTTTGTAGACGAGGAGAGGATCCTTGTTTTCGTAGCTGGCGTTCTGCACAGAGTTACGCAGCTCATCCATCTCACGCAGGTGTTCCTTCCAAGCTTCGTCGATGATATGCAGGACGATAGCCTTCTCGAACTCACGCATGATCGTGCGACCTTCACTCTCATCAGCTTCGCGGAGGTTGCAGCTGACGTTGTAGGCCATACGTCCGTCGGTCAGAGGGATCATGATGCGCTCATAGACGTGACCCTGCTCGGTGAATACCTGATGAAGCGTAGGATAAGCGATGTCGGCGATCTGCTTAGCGCGAGCCATGAAGGTCGATTCTACTGCTTCGTAGAGCTGGTCGGCGAGGTCATCAGCCTTGGTGCGGCGGAAGGTCTGCTCGTCGAAAGGGCGACTCCATAGCGAAGGTACGCATGATGTCCGTCGTGAAGCCCTCGAAGTCTTCGGCAGGCTGGTGCGTGTCGATGAGTAGGCGTCCTGCATCGTAGAGCGTGTTCATGACGTCCATCTCGATACGCTCACCCATGAGGGCGTGGCGACGGCGCTTGTAGATGACCTCACGCTGGGAGTTCATCACGTCATCGTACTCGAGGAGGCGCTTACGGATACCGAAGTTGTTTTCCTCGACCTTCTTCTGTGCACGCTCGACGGCCTTGTTGAGCATGCTGTGCTCGAGTACTTCACCTTCCTCGAAGCCCATCTTGTCCATCATAGCGGCAAGGCGGTCTGAGGCGAAGAGGCGCATCAGGTGGTCTTCGAGCGATACGAAGAAGACGGATGAACCTGGGTCACCCTGACGACCTGCACGACCACGGAGCTGGCGGTCGACACGGCGAGACTCGTGACGCTCGGTACCGAGGATTGCGAGACCACCGGCTGCCTTGACCTCGGGCGTCAGCTTGATGTCGGTACCACGACCAGCCATGTTGGTGGCGATGGTGACGACGCCGGGCTTACCTGCCTGAGCTACGATCTCAGCTTCCTTCTGGTGGAGCTTAGCGTTGAGGACGTTGTGGGGGATCTTGCGCAGGTCAAGCATCTTGCTCAGGAGCTGCGAGATCTCGACGGAGGTCGTACCGACGAGTACGGGGCGGCCTTCGCCTACGAGGCGTACGATCTCCTCGATGACTGCTGCATACTTCTCACGAGCCGTCTTGTAGATGCGGTCGTTGAGGTCATGACGAGCGATGGGGCGGTTTGTGGGGATGACGACGACGTCGAGCTTGTAGATGTCCCAGAGTTCGCCTGCCTCGGTCTCTGCCGTACCCGTCATACCAGAGAGCTTGTGGTACATACGGAAGTAGTTCTGCAGCGTGATGGTGGCGAAGGTCTGCGTAGCAGCCTCGACGTGGACGCGCTCCTTAGCTTCGATAGCCTGGTGCAGGCCGTCGGAGTAGCGGCGGCCGTCCATGATACGACCCTGTCTGCTCGTCGACGATCATGACCTTGTTGTCCATGACGACATACTGGTCATCCTTCTCGAAGAGGGCATAGGCCTTGAGGAGCTGGTTCACGGTGTGCACGCGCTCGCTCTTGATGGCATAGTCGAGAGGAGGGCTTCCTTGCGCTCGGCGAGCTCCTCGGGGGTGAGACCTTGGTTCGACAGGTCAGCCAGGAGGCTGGCGATGTCGGGGAGGATGAAGAAGGTGGGGTCATCCGTACCGCGCGTCAGGAGGTCGATACCCTTGTCGGAGAGCTCGATGCTATTGTGCTTCTCGTCGATGACGAAGTAGAGCTCGTCGGTGACGAGGTGCATCTGGCGCATGTTGTCGGCCATGTACTCTTCCTCGACCTTGAGCATACCGGCCTTGATACCAGGTTCGCTGAGGTACTTGATGAGGGGCTTGCTCTTAGGCATACCCTTGTAGGCACGGAAGAGGAGGAAGAAGCCTTCTTCCTGCTCCTTCTTGTCTGACGAAGAGATCTTCTTCTTAGCGTCGATGAGGAGCTGCTGGCAGAGCTTGCGCTGCGCATCGACGACGGTCTCTACGTTGGGGAGGAACTGCTCGAAGAGCTGATCGTCACCCTTGGGTACAGGGCCTGAGATGATGAGAGGCGTACGGGCATCGTCGATGAGGACGGAGTCCACTTCGTCGACGATAGCGTAGTTGTGACGGCGCTGCACGAGGTCTTCGGGGCTGGTAGCCATGTTGTCGCGCAGGTAGTCGAAGCCGAACTCATTGTTCGTACCCGAAGGTGATGTCAGCGTTGTATGCTGCACGACGCTCGGGGAGTATTGGGGCGGTGCTTGTCGATACAGTCTACGCTGAGGCCGTGGAACATGTACAGTGGGCCCATCCACTCCGAGTCACGCTTGAGAGGTAGTCATTCACCGTGACGACGTGGACACCATTACCCGTGAGGGCATTGAGGAAGACGGGAAGCGTAGCGACGAGGTCTTACCTTCCCCCGTAGCCATCTCGGCGATCTTACCCTTGTGCAGGACGGTACCCCCGAAGAGCTGCACGTCGTAGTGCACCATATCCCAGGTGATCTCATTGCCGCCAGCGAGCCAGTGGTTCTGATAGATAGCCATATCATCCTCGATGCGGACGAAGTCATGGCTGACGCTGAGGTCGCGGTCGAAGTCCGTAGCCTTGACGCGAATCTCGGCGTTCTCTGCGAAGCGGCGACCCGTGCTCTTGACGATAGCGAAGGCCTCGGGGTGGACTTCGTCGAGGACGATCTCGAGCTTGTCGAGGATCTCCTTCTCGAGCTTGTCTACCTTGGCCCAGATAGCTTCGCGCTCATCGAGCTCCTTGCCTTCGACGCTGGCCTTGAGTTCTTCTACCTCAGCACGTTCGCTGGCTACGTAGTCGCTGATACGCTGACGGAGCGAGGCGGTGCGGGCACGCAGGTCGTCGTCAGACAGTGCATCGATCTCGGGGTAGACGGCCTTGACGCGCTCTACCCAAGGCGTGATCTCCTTGAGGTCACGCTGTGATTTGTTGCCGAATAGCTTCGACAATAGGTCTATGAATCCCATATATCTTGTTTTATTTCTTCTTGTATGATGGAGTGGGAGGGCTTCCTTAGGGCTGTGATAGCGGGGAAGGGTACTCCCTACATATATGATAATGTATAGGGCGATGTGGCATCGGAGACCCTATACTCGGGGTGCGCTATCGTGCGGCGTTCGGCGGGCGGATGCGGAGGACGTAGGCGATGGCCTTGGCTACGTCGGGAGCTTCAACGATAGGGTAGTCGAAGTCACGTGCCGTGATGCCTGCTCCGAGGAGGATGCAGGGACTGCTGATAGCTGTGGAGTGAAGCCATAGGTTGGGGCTGTCTGCAGGGTCCTCGACCTCCCATCCGGGCGTCAGGGTCCAGTAGACGTCGGCCATATGGCGGACGTGGATCGAGCGGCGAAGTGCTCGCGCAGCATCGCTCAGAGAGGACTGGGTGACCAGACGCTCGCCAGCGACAGCCATACCGATGCCCTCCATCTCCTCGAGGAAGGCGGCCGACTTATCCTGGAGCTCGGAGAGTGCGATACGCTTCGTCTCAGCGAGCTTCCTATTGAGGTACACGCGTCCATCGGCGAGGCGCTCTACCCAGCTCCCCCCTGACCGTAGAGGGCGGAGAGATAGAGGTTGAGCAGCGCAGCACCCTTCTTGGCGCTGAACTGCCCGTAGCGGGCCTCAGCACCACGAAGGCGTGGACGGCGATAGTGGGTATAGCCCGTACCCGAGAGGGCGAGCAGGTAGTTGCCTTCGCCGAACTTACGGCGGAGCTCCTGCAGGAGGGCTTGGATATTCTTGTCAAGTCGTACGTAGGCGTCTACCTCTTCGCTGGTCAGCTCACCCTGAGCTTCGCGTGGTGCGACGTCAAGGCTGTAGGAGAGGGCCAGCATGCCAGGCGACTTGCTCTCGGCATAGCCCCCTTGGTCGAGTAGACGTAGTGCAAGGCTCGTGACCTCTTCGTTGGCCAGAGCGCTGCGCTTGAAGTCCGCTGCTTGATGTCCCTGATAGCGGTGCGTGAAGCGACCACCCCAGTCGGACCAGGTGCGAGAGGGCGAGCTATAGCTACGGAGCGAGCTCCATGCCATCTGCCCACCGACGAGGCGCTTATTAGGCCCTTCGGCGGAGCGGTTGTAGGCCTCGAGGCTCTTGGGCATCGCCTCGTAGTAGCTCGAGCTGGCCCATGAGGCGATCTTGCTGTCGAGCCAGAAGGCACCGTTGGCAAACCACCCGCCCGAGGCGATAGCGGTCTCGGCGTCCGAGGCGATGGCATAGACCAAGCCTGCTCCCGAGGAGGCCTCCTTGATGCGGTCGCCAAGGGTATTGACTAAGAGTGCCTTGGGCGAATAGGTGTCGCGGGTATAGCTCCCCGTGACGCTGGGGTCATAGAAGACCGAGCGCCAGGCATGCTCCTTTCTTGCTCCAGAGCGTCGTGCGCTCGATGCCGTGCGTCTGAGGATAGGCCCCCGTATGCAGGGTAGCCGTGGCCGAGGCGCGGTCCAGCTCCGTCAGAGGGAAGCGGACATGCGGGTAGATCTTCCCCTCGGAGAGCATACGGCCTAAGCCGTCCTCAGTAAAGAGGGGGCGTAGCTGCTCAAGGTAGTCACCACGGAGATCCTCGATGGTGATATAGACGACTACACGAGGGAGGTCCCCCGCCTGCAGCGGCTGCTGGAGTGCCACAAGGGCCAGCAGTGAGGTCAGTAGGTAGCGCATGCTACGCTGCTCCAGTGGGCTCTTGGACATACTTATGAGATATAGGCTTGTGAAGGAGACGCCCCAGCGAAAGGAGGCCGAGGCTGAGAGCGATCAGATAGACGCTCGGGTTGATCACCTGCCCTGCGATGAGGCTCACGATGGGGAAGGCGATGAGTAGCACGAGACAGACGGTATGCAGGACTGTGCGCACACGGCGTGTACGCTGCCCAGCGGGCATCAGGAGTGCTATGATGAGGTAGAGCGGATGGAGCGCGAGGAGATTGAAGTTCGGCGATACCATCGGGTGCTCAGAGATGAAGCTGAGGTAGCAGAGGAGCGTCCCTCCGAGGCCTGCTGCGAGATAGAGGGTGAATTCGATGACTCCAGCGACGGGCTTTCTGAGCCAGCGCCAGATGAAGACCCCGATAGAGAGCAGGAGGATGAGGGAGAAGATGACGAGGGGATGGGTCACGCTGAGGCCTGCGGGTGCGATAGGGCGTGGCTCTCCATACTCCAGCGTCTGCTGGATGGGGCGTCCCCAGATCTCTTGGTCAGGGGTGACGATGCCCATAGCGAGGTGGGGGAGCAGGCGTGCGGCCTCCATAGGGATGAAGAAGCGGTCGCGGATACTCATCTTCTCGTCCAGCTCGGGGCCCATCGCGAGATCTGTCCCCAGTACCAGCCAGGGGGAGGAGGCCTCCAGCTCGTTGATCGCCTCGCGCCAAGTCTTGTCGGGGAGTGGCGTGATGCCAGGTACGCTGTCCAGCACGAAGGTGAGCTGGCTCCCGCGCTCGTCGAGCTTGCCGAAGTCCGTCAAGGTCGCGAAGTAGAGATCCAGCGGGCGCGTACTGCAGTTGTTGCGGAAGGCATTGTATCGGTACGTGCGGTTCTCGGGCTGTGCATTCTCGATGAGGAGTCGCCAGAGGTGGGCACGCTGCGTGCTGTCGGTATTGAGCACCAGCTCGCGGATGACACCACGGCTCTGATACTCGCTCATATAGTCACTGGTCGCTATGGGCAGGACGATGTAGTCGGTCTTGCCCTGAGTGAAGCGCAGGGAGAAGTCGTCGGTAAAGTTGAAGATACCGTAGTTGAAGGTCACATCGATCCCCTGCTCTGCATCCCATACGCGTAGGCCTGCATGGCCGTAGAGGGTATAGGAGTCTTCGGCGCTGGGCTGGGCAGCCAGATAGCTAATCTGTGCGCTCTGTGAGAGGGTTAGGGGGAGGCCGAAGGTCTTGTCATGCTGGGGCTGAGGCGTCTCAGCGACGCCCGTCATATAGGCACACAGACATACCACCGCCACGAGAAGGAGGCGGTAGGTCATACCAAGGATCTTATATGTATGGTGTAGCTGGCCTATAGCTTGCATCGAATCTGATCAGATAGGACAAAGATACTAAAAGTCTGCATGCTCTCTTTGGTCAGACTTCCCCGCCAGAGCAGACGGGGGTCTTCTCCCATCGTAAGAGCCTCGTCTTCACTGTGATTTCTCGGGGGGAGGAGCATATGGGTGGATATGCTCCTTATAGGAGGGGTGGTGTGAACCTATATTGGTCGACGGGCTGACCTATATGAGTACGTGGGTAGAGCTATATAGGATGGCGAAGAAAGCTATATAGCATTGCACTGATTCCTATATAGCTTTGTGAAGTGACCTCTATTAGGTTATTGCTCCGCGTGGAGATAAAAGTTGCGGACAAGTGGCAGATAAGTTTGGGCTACGTACGTGGCTCTAATATCTACGTACGTGGATATTTGGATTTACGTGCCTGGTCTTTAAGACTACGTGCATAGATAGAAGAATACCACTATGTGAAGGCGCTTTTTTCTTCACGAGAAGGATACTTTTCCCTCCGCTGGATAAGAGGCATACTTGTGATAAGGCGAAGGGAAAAGCGTATCACTTCGGAGAGATATATCGGGGAGCTGGGCTATCCTATACGATCTCCCCTATGGGATCTCCCTCGCTCAGGTAGCTCCGCTGTCGCTCGTTCGTCTACTGCAGGAGGCGGGGAGAGGACGTATAATAGCGGTGTTTCACAGGCGTTTAAGGAGGCTATCTATAAAGTAGCTACCTTTAGGGACTACTTCCATTAGCACCGCACCTCTTGGTATGAAACACATTCACTTGCTCTTAGTCGCCTTTGCGCTATCTTCTGGTAGCCTTCTCGCGCAGACGACCGTCGCTGTACAGGGCACCTTAAAGAAGACGACCGACCGCACGCCCGTGGACTTTGCTAACGTCCTCCTGCGCCATCCCGCTGATAGTAGCCTCGTCGTAGGGACTACCAGCGATGAGCACGGGGCTTTCCGCTTGGAGGCTCCCGAGGGCACCTTCCTCCTCGAGGTGCGTGCGCTGGGCTACCGACCCTATCATCAGACGCTCACCATCGCTGGTGCTCTTGACCTCGGCGAACTCCTCCTCACCGAGGAGACGAAGCAGCTCTCCGCTGTCCAAGTCACAGGGCGCCGCCCGATCATGCTCCGCAAGGCCGACCGCCTGGTCTTCGACGCTACGCAGATCGCTCCCGCTGCCAGCTCGGCTCTGGATGTCCTGCGCCAGACCCCTGGGGTGAACGTCTCCGACGGCGGCATCAGCCTCATCGGCAAGGGCGGGGTGATCGTCCTCATCAACGACAAGCGGGCACGTCTCTCGGGCTCTGCTCTGATCAGCCTCCTCCGCTCCTATCCGCAGTCTGACCTCCAGGAGATCCAGATACTCACCACCCCGCCCGCTAAGTACGAAGCCGAGGGGAATGCTGGTGTGCTGAACATCATCCTCAAGAAGGCTAAGAACGATTTCTTCGGAGGAAGTATCGCTCCTCGCTTCAGACTTCGTAAGGATAAGGACCCTGTATAGCCTCAATACCAACCTCAACTACAAGAAGGACAAGGTCACCGCTTCTCTCCAGCTCGGAGGAGGCTATTCAGGCTATGATGGTCGCCTAGATACCTACCGCACCTATCCCAAGCAGGGCACTTTCCATTCGAGTGAGACCGCCTACTCGGGGCAGGGGCCCTTACTTCAACCTCCGTGCGGGGCTAGACTATGCCTTCACTCCTGAGCTCTCCATGGGGGCGAGTATATCCTACAGCCCACAGAAGGATAATTCTCGACGGGAGAATGATAGCCGAGACTATCGCATCCTCTCCCAGTGGCTTATGAACTCCTACGCCTACTCCCCGGTGTCGCCGACGAGACAGACAAGAGCCAATACACTACGGCGAACGTTCACCTTGAGAAGAGCTTCAAGTCCGCTCCCAAGCGTCGTCTCTCGTGGGATGCCGACTATGTAGGCTATCGAAGCCAAGAGGGGCGTAACTTCACCTCCCGAGGCTTGATGCCTAATGGTACTCCCATCCCTGGGGTCGGACTTCCACTTCGATGCGCTGACCGATCAGCACACCGACTCCTACATCACGAGCCTGGACTATACCGAGCCGCTTGGTAAGGGGACGCTGGGCTTTGGAGCTAAGGGGACGTGGACCCGCACCACCAACCGAAGCGACTACGATGCGAAGAGCTCTATGGGTGAGCGTCACGACAAGATCACCTTCGACGAACATGTCTATGCGCTCTATGCTGACTTCAAGCATCCGCTCTCCGACAAGTGGGATCTCCGCACGGGTCTTCGTATGGAGTACACCCACACGGCAGGGAAGAATAATGGCCGTCGTCTGGAGCACCTCAGGAGCTATCTCAACGTCTTCCCCACGCTCTTCTTGGGATTCAACCCCAACGACCGCCATGCCTTCAGCCTCAATGGTACTGTCCGCCTCAATCGCCCCCACTTCGGCCAACTCTCGCCCGTTCGCTAACTATGAGAACCAGTACAGCATCATGCGAGGGAAAGAAGATCTGCGTGCTGCCAAGCGTGCCAAGCTTGCTCTCGGCTACACCTTCCTTGGGGCGCTGGACTTCCAGCTCGACGGTGGCTATCTCTGGGATGGTATCACACAGGTCATCCGCCTCGATCCCGTGACGAATCAAGGGAGCATCACGCATGACAATGCCGAGAAGACCTGGACCTTCGGCCTGGAGAATAGCTTCTTCTTCAATAAGGTCAGCTTCTTCCAGACCTACATCTCCCAGCGTCTTTGGTATAATGAAACGAAGCTTGATGCCCATGTGTCCTCTCCCTATGAAGGAGGCTCTGGTCTGAACTATAGCTTCAGTATGAACAATACCTTCTTCTTCAATCGTAGTAAGACGCTCCAAGGTACCTGCTCCATCTACTACGCGAGTCCACGCTACGATGACGGAGGTCTGAGGCACTCCCATTCCTTCACGGCTAATGCAGGCCTATCCTATACGCTCCTCGATGGGAAGCTCCGCATCGCTGCCGATGCCTACAACCTCATCTGGACCGAGCCCTACATCCATATCAATACCCCCGCCTACCAGATGCGTGTCAAGAACGAGTCGAATAGCCTCTGCTCGCTGAGCTTGACCTATTCCTTCGGTGCTTCCATCGAGGGTAAGGATGAGCGCCAGAGTGCAAAGGATCTTCGCTCGCGTATGTAGCACCCTGCCGCTCCCGCTCTTGGATCACACCCGCTAAAGCAAAGCCCCCAGCAGCCGTCCTCGTGGCGCCTGCTGGGGGCTTGCTGTATCCCTCGCCTGCAAGCAGAGCTGTACGTTCTCTACGCGAATGCCTCCCCCTTTGTGCTGTCTCATCCTTCTCCAAAAGCACCAGCATCCTTGGTCGTGTGAGCCGAACGTATATCCTTCCTCCTCGGGGCGTATACGTATCGTGAGCAAAACGTATACGTTTCGAGCGTGAAACGTATACGTCTTGGGCATAAAACGTATACGTTTTGCCCGCACAAGGTATACGTCCTCCCGCCATAGCCTCCTCCCGTCCCGAACAAACGTCCCGCTGCGCCGCCCTCAGCCCCCGCAGAACTATCTACTATTCTTGGTAATTTAGATGCCTCATAAGGGGCTTCTTCGCAGTGGAAGATAGCTGCAGAGACTTATAGTAATTGGTTGATTTTTACTCAGAGATATGGATGCAAGGCGGTGTATGATCATAGACTTGGAGCGGCAGGGGGACAAACGAATGTTTATCACCGAGCAGGTTGAGTCCATAGATGTCAGTGAGCATGGAGGATGGATGGTGCGCTTCAAGACTTCTCCCCGTGTCTTCCAGTACAATAAAGCGCGCCTCCTTTATCTGAAAGATCCCAAGCCAATCAACGTCGTGCATAGGGGGCTCTACGTCCGGAACAAGCGTATCTCCGACATTGCAGAGCTCCTGTGCTTCGCCTACTCCACGTACAATTTCTATCGAGTGACCCATACGAATGGCTATGTAGAGTGCCTTGATGGTCGGGAGGTCTATATTACCCGCACGCCGATAGACCTGACGGGGGGCTCTACGTGGGACTATCTGAAGAAGCTCGCAGCTGAGACGGGACTATGCGCCAGTGACGGGACAAATATCTTAGCGAAGTCCTACCGTCTGGTGGATGTGAAGCGAGATAACGTGCCCCTTGCTCAGTACCTTGGTGATAAGAGGAAGCTGGCTACGCGCTCTATGCCACGGCAGGTCTACTATCCCTTTGGGTGCAATGCCAGCCAAAAGGCAGCGGTGGAGGCAGCCTATGCCATCAGGTGAGTATCGTGCAGGGGCCTCCAGGTACGGGGAAGACGCAGACGATCCTCAATATCATCGCGAACTTGCTCCTCGCAGGCAAGACTATATTGGTGGTCTCAAATAATAATTCTGCCGTAGAGAATATTGCCGAAAAGCTCCAGCGTGAAGGCTTGGGCTTCCTCGTAGCCCAGCTGGGGAACTCCGAGAACAAGGAGGCCTTCATCCAACAGCAGCAGCCCTATTACCCCGATATGGAGGGATGGGCACTCGAGGATACTTTTGCGGTCAAGGAGGTGTCCAAGGAGGCCCTGCGGAAGGTGTCTCAGGGCTTTGAAGACCAGACGAAGCAGGCGCAGCTATGGGCCGAGCTCAAAGCCTTGCAGACGGAGCGTCAGTATAATGATCTCCTTAATGAGGCTATCGGGCAAGACATCAGCTGGCTGAAGGATAAGTCTCCTGCAGGGTTGATGGCCTTACTTACGCGTTTTCAGCAGCTCGCAGAGCGGTCGGAGCGACCCAGCTTTTGGTTTCGCTTGAAGAGTGCATTCACTTTAGGACCGCAGGCCTTCTCGTTCCTCAAGAGAGAGTTTGCGGAGGTCGTCGCTTGCCTGGAAGATGCCTACTATGAGGCTTCTCAATCTAAGATAGAGAAGGAGCTTTCAGTAGTCGCACAGCGTCTTCAGTCCATCGACTTAAAGCAGAGCGTCAAGGAGCTTACTACCTCGTCGCTCCAGCTTCTCAAAAGCAAGGTGAGCAAGCGCTATGATAGTGGCGGTGCCCGATGCCAGTTCACTATCAGAGACTTCAAGCTCAAGACGGAGGCTTTCCTCAAGGAATATCCCGTAGTGCTGAGTAGTACATATCGATCGAATGGGAATATCAATCCCGACTACGTCTTTGACTATGTCATCATGGACGAGGCTTCGCAGATCGATATTAAGACGGGAGCATTGACCCTATCGTGTGCTATGAATGCTGTGATCGTAGGGGATGACAAGCAGCTACCTAATGTAGTAAGCCGAGAGGAGGCCCTTGCTCTCAAAGCGATAAGAGAGACCTACCAGGTCGATGACCGATATGATGCTGTGACGCATAGCTTCCTGAAATCTTGCTTAGAGACCTTCAAGGATGCCCCCGTGACGCTGCTACGTGAGCACTATCGTTGCCACCCCAAGATCATTGAGTTCTGCAATCAGCGCTTCTATGACGGTGAGCTAATCTCCATGACGACGGATAAGGGTGAGGAGAAGGTGCTTCAAGTCCTACGCACTGTGAAGGGGAATCATGCCCGAGGACACTTCAACCAGCGTGAGATAGACGTCATCACGCAGGAAGTGCTACCAGAGTTTCAGGATCAGGGGAGCATCGGTATCATCACCCCCCTATAAAGATCAGGCGCAGGCTATCAACCAGATGCTGGGCATGGATATCGCAAGTACGGTGCACAAGTATCAGGGTCGAGAGTGCGATACGATCATCATGAGTATGGTGGACAATAGTCCGACGGAGTTCTCTGACGATCCGAACCTCCTCAACGTAGCTATCTCTCGTGCCAAGACTCATCTCTGTATCGTGGCGACAGGGAATGATCTGCCTGAGGGGAGCATCCTATCTCAGCTCATCAGCTACATTCAGTACAACAACTTCGAAGTGAAGGAGAGCAAGCTGCGCTCAGTCTTTGACCTGCTATATACGCAGTACACTACGGAGCGCCTGGCTTATCAGTCCAAGCATCAGGTCTCAGACCAACTATCTGAGACGCTCTTCTATGATACGCTACTCAAGGCTCTCAAAGAGGTGGGGCGTAGCGAGCTTTCCGTACTCTGTCACTATCCCCTTGAGAGACTCATCGCTGATACGTCGCTGCTGGATGCTGAGGAGCGAGCTTTCGTCAAGAGTCCTCTCTCGCACGTGGACTTCCTCGTCTATAATTCGCTGACGAAGCGTCCGCTACTCGTCATCGAGGTCGATGGCTGGAGCTTCCATAAGGGGAGTGCCACGCAGCAGGCCCGAGATGCACTCAAAGACCGTCTTCTCTCCAAGTATGATCTCCCTCCCTATCGCATCTCTACGACAGATATGGTGACGGTCGATATGCTGAGAGAGCGATTGGCTACTTTATTGTAGGCCCGCAGTAAGGCACTGCGATTATTAGAAAGCCTACCTTCGTGGTGCTTCCCAAGAAGGGAAGTGTCTTTCATCAGAAGTGTCCAGAGAACGGCTACGAGCCGTCCGCAACCTATCCGCATACGGGGCAAGGTGCGAGAGGCAGACTCCCTGCCTGACACGAGAGGACGTATCGTCTCATCTAAAAATAAAAGGTATGACTACCCAAGCTACATCTACTTCGACAGAGGAGCCCGCATTCAGCTCCCGCACTATCTATTTGACTGAGCACCCCGAGGGACAGCTGCGTCGGATGGATGGCACCCTGCTGCGTCTCTATCCCACGACATCTCTCCCCGCACCGCTGACGCCCGAAGCACGTACCGAGGCTACGGAGCTCTTTCGCCAAAGCGTGCCCCTCTTGTGGCGGCATCGAGAGCGCATTCTTTCGGATAGCCGAATGTTCCTCACTCCCATAGCCGAGCTGAATGGCTTGGCATATCTGGGCGCCTTCCCCGAGGCGACACTGGGTGCGTACATCGAGCTCTGGACGCTGTGTGATGCTGCGCTCATCACGGACGAGCGTGGGGGCCAGCACTTCGTGACACGTGTGGCAGGTAGCCCGCTCTCTGGGAGCAATCGCTGCACGCCGGTAAGCGAGAGAGGCGAAGTCAGCACGCGCAGTGTGCGGGACTTTAGTTCGCTGTGGCGTCCCCTCCGTGGCTTGATCCGCCGCTACCGAAAGCCCCAAGCTACCGCTCTGCACTACACCCTCTCCGAAGTCCTTAGCCTCCTCAGCGAAGCAGGGTAGGGCAGTCCTACCCATACCCAGCGGAGGGGAAAGTGTCCTTCTCGTGAAGAAAAAAGTCTCTTCCCGTAGTGGTTTTCCTCTGTCTATGCACGTAGTCTTAAAGACCAGGTACGTAAATCCCAATATCCACGTACGTAGATTTATCGTCCACGTACGTAGTCCAAACTTATCTGCCGCTCGTCCACAACTTTTATCCCTACGCGGAGCAACAACCCCAATATAGGTCAGTGGGGCGACCAGTATTGGTTGACGCACGAACCACTATAGGTTTGCACTACGAACAAGTAGTGGTATGCATTCGCTCCTTCCACGAGTATAGAAAGCAAGCCCCTAAGGCCCCATAATCATACGCCGTTGTCAAAGCCTTCGGAGCTTTCAAGGCCTTGCGAGTCAGAGTTGCTAGTCCCTTGCTGCAGGCTCAGCTCTGCAGGGCTTGTTCGTTAAATATTTCGGTTTATCTTTGCTTTAGAGAGGATAGCTATAAGCTATGCTTTTAGTAACTAACTAATCTCAAAGAGTAGATAACGATGGAGAAGCTTACTGGCTTGATCGATGCACCATTCACCCCATTCTATGAAAATGGGGAAGTTAATCTGGAACCCATAGAACGCTATGCCAATATGCTGGCAAAGAATGGTCTCAAGGGAGTTTTTATCAATGGATCTTCTGGTGAAGGCTATATGCTGACCGAGGAGGAGCGAATGCGTCTGGCGGAACGCTGGGTCGAAGTCGCTCCCGAAGGCTTTAAGGTCATTGTCCATGTGGGCAGTACTTGTGTGAAGTCAAGCCAGCGTTTGGCTACTCACGCTGAGGAGATTGGGGCCTTTGGTATCGGAGCCATGGCTACACCCTTCCCCAAGATTGGTCGAATCGAAGAGCTGGTCAAGTACTGCGAAGAGATCGCTTCTGGCGCTCCTAACCTGCCATTCTACTACTACCATATCCCTGCCTTCAATGGGGCTTACCTCCCTATGGTGGACTTCCTGAAGGCTGTAGATGGACGTATCCCTAACTTCGCAGGTATCAAGTACACCTACGAAAGTCTATATGAATACAATCAGTGCCGCTTGTATGCGAATGGCAAATTCGACTTGCTGCACGGTCAGGACGAAACGATCCTTCCTTGCTTAGCTATGGGAGGTGCTCAAGCTGGGATCGGAGGTACCACCAACTATAATGGCCGCTGCCTCGTGGGGATCCTCGATGCTTGGAAGCGTGGTGACCTCGAGAAGGCTCGTGAACTGCAGAACTTTGCCCAAGAGGTAATCAATGTCATCTGTCACTTCCGCGGCAACATCGTTGGGGGGGAAGCGTATCATGAAGCTCATTGGCCTGGACCTTGGGAAGAACAGAACGCCCTTCAATAATATGACCGACGAAGAAGAGGCTCGCATGAAGCAAGAGCTTGAAGCCATCGACTTCTTCAGCCGCTGCAACATCTTCTGATATTCGCCTAAATACCAGAGAAGATGGATGTAAAGAAGTACCTTGCGTATTGGGCAGACCGATACCAGGATGATCTCAAAGAGAATATACTCCCCTTTTGGCTGAAGCATGGCTTGGATAGAGTCCATGGCGGTGTGTACACATGCGTAGACCGTGATGGTACGCTGATTGATTCGACTAAATCCGTTTGGTTCCAAGGTCGCTTCGGCTTCATATGTGCCTACGCGTACAATAACATCGAGGCGAACGAAGAATGGCTGAGCGCCTCGAAGAGCTGTATCGACTTCATCGAGCAGCACTGCTTTGATGTCGATGGGCGCATGTATTTTGAGGTAACTGCAGATGGTAAGCCTGTCCGCAAAAGACGCTACGTGTTCTCTGAGTGTTTTGCCGCGATCGCGATGTCGGAGTATTCGATCGCATCGGGTGATAAAAGCTATGCTGAGAAGGCCTTGACGCTCTTCAAGCAGATCCTCCACTTTATCAATACGAAGGGGATCCTTGCCCCCAAGTATTGCGAAGGGGTAGAGATGCAGGGGCATTCGATCACGATGATTCTCATAAATACCGCTGCTCGCATCCGTGAGGCTATACCTGCTGTCGAGCTTGACGAGCAGATTAGCCTGTCTATCGACACCCTCCAGCGCTATTTCATACATCCCGAGTTCGAAGCTCTGTTAGAGACCGTAGGGCCTAATGGTGAGTTCATTGATACGATCGTCGGGCGTACCATTAATCCTGGTCACTGCATCGAGACGGCGTGGTTCTTATTAGAAGAAGCAAAGTATCGCGGTGGTGATGCCCAGCTGACAGAGGTGGCCGTCAAGATCCTTGACTGGTCATGGAAATGGGGCTGGGATAAGGAATATGGTGGACTCATCAACTTCCGTGACTGCAAGGGGCTGCCCGTGCAGGACTATTCGCAGGATATGAAGTTCTGGTGGCCACAAACAGAAGCGATCATCGCTACGCTTTATGCCTATGAAGCTACTGGTGAAGAGCGCTTCCTGCACATGCACCAGCAGATCAGCGACTGGACCTATGCTCATTTCCCCGATGCGGAGTATGGCGAGTGGTATGGTTACCTACATCGTGATGGTACCGTAGCTCAGCCTGCGAAGGGTAACATCTTCAAGGGTCCCTTCCATATCCCCCGAATGATGATCAAGGGCTTCATGCTCTGTAGAGACATGATGCAGTCCTAAGCATCGGCTTCGAGTTTTAGAACACAAGATACTAACCGTTTCTGTAGAAGTCCCTTATTCCAGCGCTCGCTAGTGAATAGGGGACTTTTTACTCCTAATCAGATATGAAGAACCTAACTAATGGTAAGTACTATCCATGGGTTGTAGTCGCATTGCTGGGCGGTGTGGCCTTGCTCAACTATATGGACCGCCAGATGCTAAGCACCATGAAAGACTCCATGCAAGTGGACATCACGGACTTACAGTCTGCCGCGAATTTTGGACGATTGATGGCCGTATTCCTCTGGATCTATGGCTTGATGAGTCCTATCTCTGGTATTATAGCAGACAATCTCAGCCGTAAGAAGCTTATCGTGGGTAGCCTATTGGTGTGGTCTTCTGTCACCTACTTCATGGGCTTAGCCACGACTTATGATCAAGTCTTTGGCTGCGTGCCCTGATGGGGCTTAGTGAGGCGCTTTACCTTCCTGCTGGGCTGTCTCTTATTGCTGATTATCATACAGGTGGCTCTCGGTCACTGGCCGTTGGTATTCACATGACAGGGCTCTACCTCGGACAAGCCATCGGCGGGTTTGGTGCTACGCTGGCTGCCGCCTATTCTTGGAATGCGACCTTCCAATGGTTTGGCATCATCGGCATCGTCTATGCGGTTGTCTTGGCTGTCTTCCTGAAGGATAAGAAGCGAGTAGCCCCCGAAGAGACAAAGGTGAGTACTCCGAAAAAGCCCCAAGCTAATGTCTGGCTGAGCCTCAAGTCTCTGTTTATGAACCCTGCGTTTTGGGTCATCCTCCTGTACTTTGCTATTCCCAGTTTACCTGGCTGGGCTACTAAGAACTGGCTTCCTACTCTCTTCGCCGAGAACTTAGGGCTACCCATGTCACAGGCTGGGCCAATGGCTACCATCACTATCGCATTCTCCTCTTTTGTGGGGGTCGTGTTTGGGGGGGATTCTCTCGGATAGATGGGTTCGCAAGAATATCAAGGGCCGTATCTACACAGGTGCTATCGGCTTATCTCTGACCATACCCTCACTGCTGCTCTTGGGCTTTGGTCACAGCATCTTCGAGGTGGTCAGTGCTGGGGTCTTGTTTGGGATCGGCTTCGGGATGTTTGATGCGAACAATATGCCGATTCTATGCCAGTTCGTGAGCGTGCGTCAGCGCGCCACAGCCTATGGTGTGATGAATATGGTGGGGGTCTTTGCTGGAGCAATGATTACCTCCGTATTAGGATCTTGGAGTGATGACGGCAATCTCGGGGTGGGTTTTGCTCTGCTCGCCGCTGTCGTTGCAGTTGCCGTCGTGATCCAGCTCTACAGCCTACGTCCCCAGACCGATGACAAGGAGTAATATCAACCAATAACATAAGAAGAATATGATACTATCTGAGCTAAGGTATAGTGAGAGAATCGAGATGCTGCATCCTCTTTTTAAGAGAGCATTCGATTATGTGAAGACGCACGATCTGCTGAATACGCCATGTGGGCGCATAGAGCTGGAAGGCGATGATCTCTTCATCAACAATGTCAATCCTGAATGTGTCGCTATCGACCAGCAGCCATTAGAAGTCCATCGTCAATATATTGATATTCACATCCTACTGGGGGGTGAAGAAATCATCGGCTGGAAGCCTCTCTGTGATGCTAAGGATGAGCGAAAAGAATACTCAGAGTCTGAGGACTATGCGCTTTATGGAGATGCATGTTTCACTCCGATTAAGCTTCTCCCTGGTCAATTCGCTATCGTGTGGCCTGAAGATGCGCATGCCCCTCTTATTGGGGAGGGAAAGATTCGCAAGCTCATAGTCAAGGTTAGAGTTTAGGACCCATCCAAGCCTCGTTGTCCCATGGTATCTTGTCTCTGAAGATCTGTGTGGATTCAAGGTAAATCCCAATAAAGAAAAAGCGATGTAAGACCTAGTCTTACAACGCTTTTCTCTTATTATGAAGGCTTCTGTGATGACCATTTTGCAGTCACCTTGAAGCCTCTTTGCGGAGAGAGAGGGATTCGAACCCCCGGTACCTTGCGGTACAACGGATTTCGAGACCGCCACATTCGACCACTCTGCCATCTCTCCTATGGTCGATCACGAGAAGAGGAGACTCACTCCATCCTCCTAAGATCGCTGCAAAGATACGCATTCTTCTCGGTTCGCAGAAATGAACTTGAGGAGCTATGCGGATGTGACCCAGGAGGGACTCAAACCCTCGACCTTCAGAACCGGAATCTGACGCTCTATTCAACTAAGCTACTGAGCCATTTGGATGCCAGTACCACCATCAAGAGTACGTGAAATCCCGCTTGCATAGTGGCATTGCCAGCGCAAAGATACGAATTCTTTAGACTCCTTTGTGAGCTACGAGAGGGATGATTTCGTAGCGTACTAAAGCAACTTCCCCCGATAGATCTACGGATCTATCGGGGGAAGTTGCTTTAGCTGAGAGGCAAAATGCCTAAATGGGAGTAGGCGAGAAGACTTGCCGTGGGCTTTGACTGCTTCCTTAGCGCTATGGCGATACGTATGGCGATGGGGATACGTATGGCGATGGGAATGGACTTATAGGAAGGTCTTTACTTCGCTCAGGCGCTGGATGACGTAGTTCAAGGGAAGGCTCTCAGGCACTGGAGCTGCGTGGCTATTGTACCAGCAGCGGTCGATGCCACTGCGAAGGGCACCCGTCATATCGGCCTGAAGGCTGTCTCCGATGAAGAGTACTTCATTGGGGGCTACACCACTTCGGCGCATGGCTTCCTCAAAGAAGGCCTCGGAAGGCTTCTCTGCTCCGATGTCATCCGAGACAAAGAGATCGGAGAAGTAGTGCAGGATACCTGCGACCTGCAGGCGTGAGCGCTGCATCTCGAGCATACCATTGGAGGCCACATAGAGCTTGTAGCGCTCGCTGAGATAGCTGAGTGCTTCGGGAGCTTCTGGCTCCAAGATGGCTTCTTCGTGGAGCTGCTGGTGGAAGAACTTCCCGAAGGCATCCGCATCTGCATCGATGGCGAGTGCCGCTAAGAGACGGTGGAAGATCGTGTCGTGGATCTCCTGTACGGTGATCTGCTGGCGCTGCTGCTGCGTCCAGAGTACATCGCCGATCCAATAGTAGACCTCGTAGTAGCTGGGCTCGTAGGGCAGGCCCATGGCTTCGAAGGTCTTCCGAAAAGCTATCTCAGCTGAGGGACGGAAGGTCAGAAGCGTATTGTCAATATCGATGAAGAGCGCCTTGTACGGGCGCTCCATAGCTGTCTTATGCATATGAGTAAAGGGATATAATATAGGCTGGGAACTCCTTGGGGGTGCTTACTTTCGCTTGTCGTCACGGCGTGAGAGTACGAGGAGCTTCACGTAGTAGATGACGCGTATGACGATAGCTGCCATCCCGAGGCTCTGGAAGAGTAGGGGATAGGTACTGCGGCAGGCAAAGAAAGCGACGATAGAGCCGATGGCCAGTACGAAGAACCACAGCTGGAGGATGAAGTCAATGCGATCACCTTTCTTGGGGCGGGAGGAGCTTGTATTCATATATCATATAAACCGGATGCAACTCGTGCGGTTCACTCCTGTACATTATATAATAGGAGTAGATAGAGTGCAGGCCCTCCCGCCCCGATGAAGGAGGCGGGAGGGCCTGCTTGCTCTAATAATAGTAATAGAGTATGGTGTGCTTCTTAGAAGCGCAGACCGACACCGACGTAGAAGGAAGCGTTCTTGAGGCTCTCTTCACTGGCCTTCTGCTTGTAGATGTTTGTCAGACCGATGTCCGAGCCGAGGCGGAAGTACAGGCTGCTGAGGTGAACTGCGACCGAAGCATTGACGCCCGTATCGAAACGCTTGAGACCACCATTCTGGAAGTCAAAGAGGACATCCTTAGCGGTGGAGCTGGAGGAGACACCATAGGAGAACGATGGTCCCCCTTCGATAGATACTGCAAGCCCACCGAGGCCAAGGCGTAGACCAAGGTTGACGGGTACGCTCAGATAGTTCAGCGTGGTCGTCTGGTCGCCAAGCTTACTCCCGTTCTGCTGGAAGGCGAGACCTGGAGCGATATAGATCGGGCCAAGGAGACCGACTTCGACAGCCCCAGCGACGCGGAAGCCTGGACGAGTCTTGTAGTCCTTGACAGAGTAGCCACTAGCGTCCTTTGCAATATTCGTGGAGAAGTTCCCCGCGACTTCGAGACGGGGATGGACTTCCTGAGCTTGCACTGCGAAGGTGCTGGCGAGCAGCGCAACGGCTGCGATGATCATCTTCTTCATAATTCGTTCGTGTGCATTAAATATACAGCGGTAGAATGCTCTCTACCATGATGTATCTATAACGGAGAGAAGGACTATAGATGATATACACCGCTTACCAGCGGTTTTTCTTCTTACCACCCTTCGAAGACTTACGGCCCTTGTACTTGTCGAAGGCACCCTCGCTACTCTTACTGCCCTTACGGTAGGACTTGCGCTCGGGGGCAAAGTCTTGATTGCGACGGCTGCGACGCTCCTTCTTGCCATCGCCACCGCCCATAGCATCGGCATAGTCGACAGCGATGCGGCGACCATCGACCTCGTAGCTACTCATCGAGCGAATGACCTCCTGAGCATCAGCTTCCTCTACCTCGAAGAAGGCAAAGCGTGGGAGCAGGTCGATCTTACCGATCTTCACACGTCCTGGGACGCACTTGTTGATCAGCTCAATGAGCTTGTTGGGGAACATACGGTCGAGCTTACCGAAGTTGATGAAGAGGCGTTTCATCCCTTCCTCAGCTACGGCATTGCGCTTGTCACGCTTCTTGCCTTCCTTGCCTTCGCTCGAGAGGCGGCCCTTGTCATCGGCCTCCTCGATCGTCTCTTCGCTCTCGTAGTAGTCGAGCAGGCGACGATGCTCGAGGAGCATCAGTCGGCGCACAAGTTCCTCGCGGTCGATCCAGTCGAGCTTACGAACGAGCTCGGGGAGCACGGTGTCGAGCGTCGTATCCTCGGTGAGCTCGACACGCTCGATGCGGTCTGCCAGATGGAAGAGCTGCTTCTCGCAGATGGCTTGACCCGTAGGGAGGTGCTTGCGCTCGATGGTGGCATGCGAGATGCGCTCGATGTCACGCAGGCGACCACGCTCACGGCTGTGGCAGATAGCGATGGAGATACCCATCTTACCGGCACGTGCTGTACGACCACTGCGGTGGGTATAGCTCTCATGTCATCGGGCAGACCGTAGTGGATGACGTGCGTGAGGTCATTCACGTCCAGCCCGCGAGCTGCTACGTCGGTAGCGACGAGGAGCTGAAGATTGCGGATGCGGAACTTCTGCATCACGTAGTCACGCTGAGCCTGCGAGAGTTCGCCGTGTAGGGCATCAGCATTGTACCCATCACGGATGAGCTGGTCAGCGATCTCCTGAGTCTCACGACGCGTGCGGCAGAAGATGATGCCGTAGATATCGGGATAGTAGTCGGCGATACGCTTCAGAGCAAGGTACTTGTGACGTGCCGATACGACGTAGTAGTAGTGGCGGATATTCTTGTTCCCCTCGTTCTTCGTCCCGACGATGATCTCCTTGGGCTGGTGCATGTAGGAGGCGGCGATAGAGCTGATCTCACGGGGCATCGTGGCGGAGAAGAGTAGGAGGTGACGCTCCTTGGGTACTTCAGCGAGGATCGTCTGGAGGCTCTCAGAGAAGCCCATCGTCAGCATCTCGTCAGCTTCGTCGAGGACGACCGTCTCGATGCTGTCAAGGCTGGCTGCTCCACGCTCCATGAGGTCGATGAGACGACCTGGGGTGGCGACGATGACCTCTACTCCACGGCGAAGCGTACGGATCTGTGCCTCGATAGAGGAGCCCCCATAGACGGGGAGGATACGTACCGAGGGGAGGTACTTGCTGTAGGCCGTGAGGTCGTCAGCGATCTGCAGACAGAGCTCGCGGGTAGGGCAGAGTACGAGGGCACGTGGCGTAGCGACGCCATCGTTGGGCTTGGCCTGAAGGCTTCGCTCTACGTTCTGCAGGAGGGGTAGGCCAAAGGCAGCCGTCTTCCCCGTCCCCGTCTGGGCTAGGGCGATGAGGTCAATGGGGGCACCTAAGAGGTAAGGGATCACAGCCTCTTGCACAGGCATGGGCTGTTCATAGCCAAGCTCACGAACGGCTTGGCAGATAGGGGCACTTACCCCTAATTCTTCGAATGTCATCTAATGTAACTGATAAGTAAGCATCCGTCCGCCCCGTGAGGGGTAGAGGGATCGTGGACGTATGCTCTACGGTGAAGTCCATCAGCCTGACCTCGATGAGTGCATACATAAATTAATTATAAAATAGAGTGCGGGAGGCCCATCGGAATGCGTCCAGCTCTCCCGAGCTGTGCGCGGGCGCCCTGCGGCGGAGACTACTTCTTCTCTGTCTCGGGAGAGACGAGCTCGCGGCTCTTGTCCCCGAGGTAGCCACCATGGTGGCGCAGTGAGTAGTCGTGGTAGGTGAAGCCGATGCGCTGCATCACGCTCACTACCAAGAGGTCACCGAGCACCGTCATCACTGTGGTACTCGTCGTCGGAGTCAGCCCCAGAGGGCATACCTCTGCAGGGTTGCCCGTGGAGAGGGTGACATCGACGAGCTGAGAGAGCGGACTCTCGCTATTACCCGTGATGAGGATGAAGGGTAGGCGGGGGTACATGCGCCGTGTGAGGGCGACAAGCTCCAGTACCTCGCGTGTCTTGCCTGAATTGCTGATCAAGAGCATCACATCACTCTCACAGACCATCCCCAGGTCGCCATGCTGAGCTTCGCTCGGATGGAGGAAGTAAGCGGGCGTCCCTGTCGAGCTGAAGGTCGTCGCGATGTTGTGAGCGATCTGTCCCAGCCTTCCCCATACCCGAGGTGATGAGGCGACCGCCACCCTGATGCACGTGCTCCAGGATCAGGCGGATAGCTGCTTCGTAGTCATTGTCTTGCGGGATGGTACGCAGCGCTTCGATCTCAGCGCTGAGGATCTCAGGGATGGTATATTGCTTAGACATGTCGCTCGTGGCAAAACTTTTCTCTTCCACAAAGATACGTCTTTCCCCCGAGAGAAGAGCTGTCCTCCTATAGCTATTGAATAGTGGGTATTTCTTTTGGTAGGTGTTGCGTCGATGTAAGTCGCTATACAAAGAGATTATCATACAGCGTTTTGTGTTTGAGTGTTGCGCTGTCCTACTACTTGGCTGTTTCTTTCCGTGGAAGGAAAAGCTGGAGATAGTTGTGGAATGCCTTCCTATGAGTACGAGTAAAAGTGGCGGACGAATGGTTGATAAGCTTGATCTACGTACGTGGTTTTTAAATCTACGTGCGTTGACTTTAGGATTTTCATTTGAGGTCTTTAAGACTACGTGCATGGATGAGGAAGCACCACTGCGGGAAGCTGCTTTTTCCTCACGAGAATACCGCTTTCCCCTTTGGGAAATAAGAGAAAATATCTGTGATAGGACGAGCCCTTCGCTCTATCACGGAGAAAAGAAACCACTAATGGGAGCCTGCTGTGTCTTGGCTTGCGATCGCTTCCTTGGCACGCATTCGGGTGTGGACTTAGCTGGGGGCTGGTGCTTATCTCAGGCCTGTATATTCGCCTTTTTAATGATGTTTAACGTATCGTGTTTATTACTTAATAGTCGGAGTCTATTGGAGTATGTTTTTATAAAATATTATCTTTGCAGGTGAATTGGATTCTTGTGCATCTGAGCCTTTTAGACCCAGAAGCCACGATCACACTACGCCCGCATGGGTCTATATATAGTTGTAGTGCTGAGTGTGCTGAGCGTCAATCTTCACTCACGCAGCTCAGCACGATATCCTGAATACGATTTTTGAAATTTATCACGACTTTATGTTGAAAAAACTTCTCTTACTTGCTGGTCTCTTCGGCACTCTCCTCGCTTCCTGTAGCCAGGATGATAGCGATCGACTGGCTCATGAAGCCACTACACCCGAAGGCCCAGGTGTAGAGGTCATGCTGAACTTCGGGGCCGAACAGTTCCGTGATACCTCTTTGGAGCAGGGGCAGAAGACCCAGTCAGGTCGTGCCTTTGACTACGTCGTCTACGATGAGACGAACGGGGGTACTACGACGACTTCCTCTCACCTTGACCTCTCCTCGGTAAAGGGAGACATTAAGGCTACGGTCATTCTTCGCTCAACGGATTCTTCTCAGCCTGTCACGGTTGGCGAGATCACGATGGAGCGTCGTACCTCTTATCCTGATGGCTCTGCTGTCCCCGCCGACCGTGTGTATCTACACACAAAGGCTGGTGGCTCGCCTGTGAATGCAAAGGCTGGTACTGACTTTACTAAGGGTACTTGGAGCGTAGCTCTGGTCATCGGTGGTAAGCTCAATGGTAGCACATTGGCCTTCGACCCCAATAACCTCGAGTCTGTGAAGTACTCCGATGATTCGCAGTCAGACCAGGGTATTGATCGCTTTAGTGCCCAGAATAAATGGAACCTCAAGGGGATCACTAAGTCTACTAAGGGAGATAGCTATACGGATGAAGAGAAGGTGACGCTCGACGTACCCTTCTTCTCACAGTGGATCACGCTCGCGGATGGAGACTTCGTCAATAAGGCAGGTGGCAACAATGCTATCATCTTCGGTAGCCGCTTCACCCTTCGCCCTCAGGGGACGCTTCTCCGACTTGAGATCAAGAATGAGAACTTCGACCCCATCAAGCTGGCGGGGCTCCGTATCCTCACGAATATGCTTGCCTTCCGTGGTAAGTATGACTTCTCCGATGCCAACATCCGCTCATCGCAGGATCTCGCATCTACTTGGACGGGTCTTCGTGCCGATGGTTCGGCTCTCCTCGATTCAGCAAATACGAATCAGGGCTTTGGCTGGTCACTCCCTTTCCCTAACTATACTGACTTCTGGGTCAAGGATAAGGAGGATATTGCTACAGGTGCTAAGTCCTCTAAGTACTACCTCATCTGGGCTATGCCTGAGACGGTCGCAGCTACGAATGCTACGGCCAATGTAGGGCGTACTACAGAGCAGAGCCGTGGTGGTATCATGCACGTCCTCCTCTATGATGCTAACCGTACGGGGCTTGAGTACAATCAGCCTAATACTGCTGCTGGAGCTGTTGTCCTCCCTAAGGCGCTCATTCGTAAGCCTCTTCTGACGCGTAACTTCCCTGCAGGTGCCTTCCGCCTATCTTCTACGGCCCTTAGCGGTCAGACACTGCGATTGGTCGGCTACCAGACGAAGATTTATACCTTCCTTGACTTTATGGAGAAGGAGGATAAGGCCGGATATCATGCCTATGATGAAGTAGCTACGACCAGTATCAGTGGCGATCAGGTATTACCTGCTCTGCACAATTGGGCGTCCATCTTCCCTGGTAAGCAGCCCGACAATCCTTATTTAGACGGAGGCTTCACCTTTAAGCATTACCTCTACACGAGGTCGTCGAATAATTCGCCTGCGAAATCATTCAACTCACCAAAGTATGGTTATATTCCGGGCGGAGAATTTATTCGAACGTACCCATTAGTCTTGAGTGGAGAGGAGTCCTATACCCCGGCAGCTGGAGCTCGTCTCGATAAGACTCTGTCTGGTAAGTCTCGTAACTTTGCTTCTATCAGCATCCCAGAGGAAATGCAGATTCCCTATATCGTCGGTGATACGAAGAAGCCTCTGCTGTACGCTACGGATGCCCCTAATAAGGATCTCTACTTCTCTACCTATTTCTTCCCTGTTGGTGGTGCTGGGAGATCTATAGCGGGGAACTATTCCATTATAGGTTGGGGGCAGGGACAGCAGTTCCTCACTGCTAATGCCTATGACTTTGATCCCACCCATCAGAAGCTCACCATCTATTCGCGCTATTTGGGACCAGCCTTCCATCGACCCTATAGAGGTGGGTGGAGTGTCAACTACTCTTGGGATATCACTTGGTTAGTTTGGAATGCTTCAGCACGCAACCCCTTCGTTTATACGGCTGAGGTTGACGATACCGTGCGTGAGCTGTCACTTGCTGGATACCAGTATGATGGTGTACAGGATACAAACAATGCCTCGGTGAATGGGTCTCGAAACTCACTCTTCTACTGGGTCGCTGGTGCTACTGAGCCTACTTGGATGTACTTCTACGGTGAGGATGTCTCAGCTAACCGAGGTCCTCTGGGTGTAGGTCTCGTCGCTAACGCGAAGGGCGAGCCTTACTCCGCCGCAGACCAAAGCAAGCTGAAGGCTTATATCCGCCTCTTCTCAAAGAAGGCCATCAAGTAATCAGCTTCGGCTAACTCATCGACTGGCTCCCTCACCTCTTATGGGTGGGGGAGCCAGTTTGCTTTACGCCGGTGACGAGCTTGTGAGGAGCAGAGCAGGTAGTTTTCCGTATCTTTGCCTGAACCTATGGGACGAATACTCGCTATCGACTACGGACAGAAGCGCTGCGGTGTCGCAGTCACTGATCCCCTCCAGATCACCCCGGGGGGCTCGGGACGCACCCGGCGCATCAGCTCCTCGCCTTCGTCACGGACTACGTGCAGCGTGAGTCTGTGGAGCGTATCATCATCGGCTATCCCCGACAGATGAACAATGAGGAGTCTGCCTCGATGAAGTATATCCGTCCCTTTGTGGAGAAGCTCCGTAAGGCCTTGCCCTCTGTCCCTATTGAGTATCAAGATGAGCGCTTCACCTCGACCCTAGCGCAGCGTGCTATACGTGAAGCGGGGATTGGTAAGAAGCGCCGTGAGCAGGATAAAGGGCTCGTCGATGAGGTCAGCGCTGTCATTATCCTACAGAGCTACCTTGAGAGCCGTGATGGTCTCGGGGCAATCTACCTACCATTCAAATAGTATCACCTAATCATCCCTACGATGAAGCTACCTATATATATATACGGACATCCCGTCCTGCGTGAGGTCGGGCAAGATATTACCGCCGACTACGAAGGCCTGAGTACCCTCATTGAAGATATGTGGGAGACCATGTATTTCTCTGATGGTATCGGCTTGGCTGCCCCTCAGATCGGGCGTGCTATCCGCCTCTTCGTCATCGATGCCGACCCTATGGCAGAGACCTTCCCCGAGTGCAAGGGGCTCAAGCAGACCTTCATCAATGCTCGCATCGTCGAGAGTAGTGAAGAGACCCTCGCTGAGAATGAGGGTTGCCTCAGCATCCCTGGTATCAATGAGAAGGTCACGCGCCCAGCGACGATCACCATCGAGTATCTGGATGCCGACTTCCAGCCCCATCGTGAGACTTACACGGGCTTTGCCGCTCGTGTGATCCAGCACGAGTATGACCATATCGAGGGCGTCCTCTTCATCGATAAGATCGCGACCATCCGCAAGCAGCTCATCAAGGGCAAGCTTGCCAATATGCAGAAGGGTAAGGTGTCGGCACACTATCGTGTCGTCACCGCTCCACAGAAGCGTAAGTAATCCTTAGGCTGTTGGGCTCCTCGTGCCTCAGCCTTCACTCCCATACTACGAGATAGACGCTATATGAAGAAGTACACACTTGCGGCCCTTGGCCTCCTCCTATCCGCCTCTACGCTCCGTGCGCAGATCGATGTCGAGCAGGCGCTTTCGATCGGACGCAATGCGATCTACTTCAATGACTATATCGTCTCGATGGGGTACTTCAATCAGATCATCGGCTTGCGCCCCTGGATGGCTGAGCCCTACTTCTATAGGGCTGTGGCGAAGATCAACCTGGATGACTACGCCGGTGCTGAGGCTGATGCTTCGCTGGCTCTTGAGCGTAACCCGATCTTCCCTCGTGCCTACCTCCTGCGTGGTATCGCTCGCTTCTCGCAGAAGGAGTATACTTCTGCAGTCGAGGACTTCCGTCGAGGACTCGAGCTCTCCCCGCGAGATGTGGGACTTCAGTACAACTTGTCCATAGCCCTACTGCAGGATAAGCGGTACGCAGCGGCAGATAGTGCAGCCCAGCGTCTGCTGGAGATCGATCCGAAGAACAAGGATGCCTATCGCATCTTAGCACAGTCAGCCCTTGAGCGCAAGGATACAGTTAGTGCTACACGGCAGGTGGACTACCTGCTGGCGAAGGACTCGACCTACCTCCCAGCTCACCTCCTCCGTGCCCAGATAGCAGCCGAGCGCAAGGATTATAAGACGAGCATCCGTGCACTTGATCGGGTGCTGGCTCAGGATGCAGGTGATGCGAACCTCTATGTCAATAGAGCGATCATGCGCTATCACCTCAATGACCTGCGAGGGGCCATGAGTGACTATTCCGAAGGGCTACGCCTCGAGCCGAATGACCGTGCTGCCCTCAACAATCGTGCGCTACTGCGTACGCAAGTAGGGGAGTATAGCTTGGCTATTCAGGACTGGGATAAGCTCCTGCAGCTCGAGCCCGATCACTATATCGCACGCTATAATCGTGCGCTCCTACATCTTCGCTTAGGGAATCTTCGCTCCTCTCTCGAGGATCTCAATATCGTACTCAAGCGCTATCCCATCTTTGCCGAAGGCTTCATGGCTCGTGCTGAGGTGCGCCGTAAGATGGGGGATGTCAAGGGTGCTACACGTGATGAGCTTCATCTCTTTGATCTGCAGAATAGTAAGAGCTATCGCAATCGTGCCGCCTCCGCTTCTCGCCCTACTAAGGACGGTAAGGAGACGCGTAGCCGCGAAGATGAAGCGATCGAGAAGTACAATATGCTTGTCGAGACGGCTCCAGAGCCCGTCAAGGATAAGCCCAAATACACCAGCCAGATCCGTGGTCGTATCCAGGATCAGGAGATACAGATGACGCCTCGTCGTGATCTGACGCTCTCATACTTCACCGAGATAGATAAGGATGGGAATCAAGGACAGGTCTACTTTGCTCCGCTCTTGGATCGCCTCAATACGCAGCGCTTGCATCAGGATAAGCGTGCGCTCCGTCTTGTGCTCCGTGAGCAGGGGAGTAGCCTGAGTATGGCAGAGGTCGAAGAGGTGCAGAAGCATCTCATCCAGCTGAATGCTCAGACCGAGAAGACTGCGCAGCTCTCCTTTCTTAAGGGTATTGACCATCTCCTCCTGCAGGATCTCGGTGCTGCGATATCAGCTCTTACCGAGGCTATAGAGCGTGACCCATCATTTACTTTTAGCCTACTTCGCTCGCTCTATTGCGTCACTTCGTCGGAGTGAGGCTGAGCGTGGACGCCCTGTTGAGCAGTCGGCTCCTTCTACACCTCAAGTACGAGCTGCAGCTACGGGGGCTAAGGGTACGACACCAGTAGAGCTCCCCCTCCCTGCACCTCCCCCAACGAGAGTCGTCGAATACTCTCCCTTGACTGACCTTAATCAGGCCATCACTCAGGCTCCGACATTCGCCTTTGCCTACTATAATCGTGCGAACCCTATATGCTAAGACGGGGGATGTAGAGCGAGCAAAGCAAGACTATACCAAGGCAATTGAGCTCAACCCGCTCTTTGCTGAAAGCTATTTCAATCGCGGCCTTCTCTACTACTCAGAGGGGAAGGTCAAGGAAGGTACCCGCGACCTAAGTCGGGCCGGTGAGTTGGGGCTCTACAAGGCCTACAGCCTCATCAAACGAATGAATAAATAGACGTGCAGTAGGGTAGTGCGGGGAAAGAGCTAACTTTGTGCATCAACGTATCAAAAGCATAAGCCAATGAAGATCGTCTACTGCATCTCTGCGATGTTTAAGTCCGGAGGGATCGAGCGAGTCATCGCCAATAAGGTGAACTACCTTGTGAACCATGGCTATGAAGCTTGTATCATCACTACGGATCAGGCTGGTCGTCCTGATTTCTTCCCTATTGATGAGCGTGTAGAGCGAGTTGATCTAGGCCTTAATTACGATCAGTTTGATGAGCTCTCCCCGTGGAAGCGCTATTGGAAGACGTATCAGTTACGCTCCCAGCACAAGGCTCGCTTGGAGGCTGAACTTAAGCGATTGCATGCAGATATCACCGTCTCTGTCTGGCGTCAGGAAGCTAGCTTCCTACCCGACCTGAAGGATGGTAGTCGAAAGGTCCTCGAGTTACATACATCGAAGTTTGCACCAGTGCGGATGTATCCTGTAGGGAGTAAACTGAAGCGCCAGTTTGGACATCTTCGTGTTGTCATCCAAGAGCGTGTAGCAGCTCGCTACGATCGCTTCGTGATCCTCACGCATGAAGAGAAGCCTTTTTGGAAGGGCTTCTCTAACTTGAGCGTAATTCCAACCCCCTATCCTTCAAACCTCAGAAACGTGCAGATGCCTCTGCGCATCGAGTGATGATCGCAGGGCGTATGGAGTACGTCAAGAATTTCCCTGAGCTTCTGCAGATTTGGGCTCGTGTAGCACCTGACTTCCCTGATTGGCAACTCCATATTTATGGTGATGGCTGGATGTTGGATGCTCTTAAGAATAAGGCTGATGTGCTTGGTATAGCCCCGCAGGTAATATTTGAAGGGGCTGTGAGCGATATGGAGACTGCATACGCCTCCTCTTCTATCTATGTGATGACGTCGCATTTTGAAGGCCTCCCGATGGTACTTATAGAAGCTCAGTCAGTAGGCTTACCTGCTGTCTCTTATATGTGCTCCAGTGGTCCACGCGATATAATCACAGATGGGAGAGATGGTTTCTTAGTAGAGCTTTATGACCAAGAGACCTTTGCTGAGCGTCTGCGAACTCTAATGCGAGATAAAGAGCTCAGACGTAGTATGGGACAGGCTGCAGAAGTGGCTTCGCATCGCTATGACCTTGACGTCATCATGCCTCAGTGGCTCTCGCTATTTAATGAACTCGTAAAGTAACCTCTTTTATGAAGATTGTATACGTTTTAAACAATACATGGTACGCAGGTGGACAGACCCGCGTACTGATAAATAAGGTAAACTACTGGGCCAAGCAGGGTCACGAAGTATATGTCCTTACATCAGATCAGATAGGACTTCCTCCTTACTATGAGATGGATCCAAGAGTAAAGACGGTAGACTATGCTATCGGATATATTGGTGCGGATCAACTCAATCTTCTTCATAAGGCCTGGCGACTTTCTCGGTTCATTGTGCGTCATTACTTCTTGCTTAAGCGTACGTTGAATGAAATCAAGCCCGATATAGTGGTTTCTATGTATGGGAAAGAGGTCTATTTCCTTCCTTTTATCAAGGATGGAAGTGCTAAGGTTTTAGAGGCACATGGAGCTCGCTATACTTGGATCTTCTCTCGAAAGGGCCTCTTAGGCAAACTTCAGAATTGGCTCGATATTAAGCTAGTTCGACGTTTTGATCAGTTCGTAGTCTTGACCCAGGAGGATATACCGAACTGGGATGTTCCCAATACGATCTGTATACCTAATGGGAATACATTTGCTCCAGTTGAGAGTGCCACTCTTGATGTAAAGAAGGTGATCTCCTCTGGACGCCATGGTGTACAGAAGAATTTTGAGAACTTAGTTGAGGCTTGGGCAATCGTACATGCAACCTGTCCCGACTGGCGCTTGAAGATCTGTGGCCAGGGACTGGAGAAGCTTGATCCTATCATTGATAAGCTTCAGCTTAGAGATAGCATTGATCGTCTAGAATCTTCAGATATGCAGAAGGAGTATATGGACTCCTCTATCTCTGTAGTGAGTTCAAGACATGAAGGCTTCTCGCTTGCTCTTGCCGAAGCGAATGCTTGCGGTGTGCCAAATGTCTCTTACGCCTGCCCTTGTGGGCCCCGTGATATCATTATCAATGGAGAGACTGGTATCCTCGTAGAGGAGCTTGAAGACTATCATAAGCTTGCCGAGGGGATTATCCGTCTGATTCAAGATGATGAGCTGCGTAAGAAGATGGGTAAGCGGGCGAAAGAGCTTTCCGTACGCTTCTCTGAAGAATCTGTTATGCAGCGCTGGACAGAGCTATTCACCGAACTCATCGCTAAGAAGAAAAAGCATTAGCTCCATCAATGCCTAAGCTCATACTCGTACCGACCCCGATAGGGAATCTCGAGGATATCACCCTGCGTGCTCTCAACGTCTTGAAGAGGGTATCGCTCATATTGGCTGAGGACACACGTACGTCAGGGCTACTTCTGCAGCACTACGATATCAAGTGCCCGATGCAGAGCTACCACAAGTTCAATGAGCACCAAGCCCTCGAGCGCCTCTGTGAGCGTATCGAGCAAGAGGGAGAGGTCGCATTGATTACAGATGCGGGTACGCCAGCTATCTCAGATCCTGGCTATCTCTTGGTTCGTGCTTGTATAGAGCGGGGGATTGAGGTTGAATGCCTCCCAGGTGCCACTGCCTTTGTCCCAGCTTTAGTTGTCTCAGGATTGCCTTCTGATCGCTTTGTGTTTGAGGGTTTTCTCCCTGTAAAGAAAGGGCGACAGACGAAAATGCAGGCGATAGCATCTTCAGACTATACGACTATATTGTACGAATCTCCGCATAGAATCGTTAAGACATTAGAGCAACTCTCCGAGTACATGGGTGCAGAGACTCCTGTCGCTGCAGTCCGAGAGCTCTCTAAGCTCTACGAGGAAGTGATTCGAGGGACCCTCACTGAGGTGTTCCAGCATTTCACAGCACATGAGCCTCGTGGGGAGTTTGTTCTCATAGTGGGTAAAAGCACTGTAAGTGATAAGAAACAAATTACAATAGATCCCATCCACAGCTCGTCCGACGAAGAGGATCGACGCAAGATGAAGCGATCGAAGAAGTGGAATAAGTTAATCGAATAAACGTATGACAAAGAGACTTGTCTTGGGTGCAGCGATGCTGCTTACTCTCGCTTCCTGCGGGAAGAACTCTGGCGAATATCAGACGCTCAAGCAGCAGTATGATTCACTCGCCCTGATCAACCAGAACTATGAGGCTGAACTCCATGAAACAGACTCCCTCGTAGCTAGTGTCCTGACTAACTTCCAGGAAATCTCCTCTGTCGAGGGGATGATCAACGTCAATCCTCGTAGTGGCGACCTCCAGCGCTCTGAGCGTGATCGTATCAAGGACAATATGCTCCTGATCAACGATAAGCTCCGTGCTAGCAGTGAAGCTCTTGACCAGCTGACCAAGAAGCTGGAGTCAAGTGGTAAGGAAAACAAGCGCCTGCATGGCACTATCGCAGCCCTACGTAAGGAACTTGAAAACCAGAAGCAGCGTGTCCTCGCTCTCTCTGAAGAGCTCGAGCGTAAGAACCTCGCTATCGGTGTCCTGGACTCTATGCTTACTCAGCGTAATGGCGATGTTGATCGTCTGAATGTCGCTACGGCACAGCAGGCTGAGGCTCTGGCTGCTCAGGATAAGGAAATGAACACCGTCCGCTACTGTGTCGGTACCAGCTCTGACCTCAAGGAGATGAACCTCATCAAGAGCGGTCGCGCTCGTCACGGAGAACGCTAACATGAGCTACTTCACGAAGACGGACCTCCGCGAGCTCTCGCAGATCCCTCTCTTCAGCCGTAAGGCTCGCCTCTTGACTGTACATCCAGCTTCTTCTTATGAGCTCGTTCCTGGCTCTGATAAGCAGCTTGTCCTCTACATCAAGAATGCTCAGGCCTTCTGGAGTAACTCAAAGATCCTCGTTGTCCAGGTAGACTAAGCTAGTCCCTGAGGCATGAGAATCTAATCTCACTCACGAAGACGAGTCTATAGCACGTGCCCACATCGTGGGCGTAGCTGTAGGCTCGTCTTCTTCTTTATTGGTACTTCCTAGTAAGACGGCTGATGGGTTATACGACTACTCCCGCTCTTGTGCTCCATCGTACCCGCTATAGTGACCGCTACAGCATCGTACACCTCTATAGTAGGGAGATAGGCTACGTCGGTACGCTTGTCCCCGAGACCTCCAGCCGAAAGAACGCTGTGCGGGAGCACTTGCGCCCTTTGGCTGAGGTGGAGATCACGCTGTCACTTAGTCCTCAGCGTGATTTGGCGCGTATTCAGGAGGCGCATAGCTTGCATCCTCGTCACGCAGTACATACCGATCCTGCTAAGGGAGCTCAGGCGATCTTCCTGAGTGAGTTCCTCTATCGTATCTTGTCGACGACGCAGACTCCCGATGATGAGCTCTATGACTATGTCTCCTCATCGCTTGTCCTGTGGGAGGGGCTTAGTCGCGGCGTCGCTAACTTCCACCTCTGCTTTCTACTGACACTCCTCCCTTACTTCGGTATCGCTCCAGATCTTCCCGATGAAGAGGCTCGAGGATATGGATATTGCTTCAGCCTGCAAGAGCAGTCCTACCTGCCACAACGAGCGGCTTATTGCTTGTCACCGGAGGAGACACAGCATCTGCCGCTTTTCCTTCGGATGAACTATGACACAATGCACGGCTTTGCCTATAGCCGACAGCAGCGTGGTGTGATTCTTGATTACCTCCTTGACTATTATCGCCTACACTTACACTCCTTCCCTCAGCTCAAGTGCCTCCCGATTCTGCGCCAACTTGGGCAGTCTGCAGAGAGAAACTAGGTAAATTGCCATGATATGAGTGTGATATGGCGACTAATCATGGGATATTTACTACATTTGTAGCATAAGGCATGCAATTAGTGGCACGCCGACCCACCCTTGTATGAAGAAACTGAATGAGCTGGATCTGAAGATCCTTAGACGACTGACTACGAATGCTCGCGTCCCTTTGCGTGACGTAGCAGAAGGAGAGAATAGCTCACGCTCCTCCGTCAATCAGCGTCTTACCCGTATGATTGAGAACGGGGTATTGACCTCGCTAAAGTATCATGTGAACCCCAAGAAGATTGGCTACAATACGTGTACCTACGTTGGGGTGCGACTGGAGCGCGGCTCTCTCTACAAGGAGGTAGCCGAGCGAATGCGCGAGATCCCCGAGATCGTCGAGTGCCACTTCACTACGGGACCCTATACGATGCTCATCAAGCTCTATGCGATTGATAATAACGACCTCATGCGTATCCTTAATGGAATTATTCAGAGCATCCCAGGGGTTGTCGCTACTGAGACATTGATCTCGCTGGATGTAAGCTTCGAGCGTAGCATCCATATCCCCGATCATCTTCCCCAATAGGCGGTCTCCGTGCAGCAGCAAGCCACGACTGTCCGTTCATTTAGTCTGACCGAGCTCTTGGGTTCGGTCAGACGCTGTTTAGAGCACTCCTTCCCCGATCGCTATTGGGTGCGGGCGGAGGTGAGCGACCTGCGTCGTGCTGGTGGCCAAGGTCATGGCTACTTGGAGCTCTTGGAGAAGGGTGAGGAAGGGGATGTCGTGGCGAAGGTGCGTGCTACTATCTGGTCATCGACCTATACGATGATCGAGCAGCGCTTCGAGAGAAGCGGTGTGGGCAAGCTCACTTCGGGGATGAGTATCTTGGCTCTTGTAGGGATTGCCTTCCATCCACAGTATGGACTGAGCTTGAATATCATCGATATTGATCCCAATTATTCGCTCGGTGAGATCGCTCGCCTGCGCTTGGAGACCATACAGCGTCTCAAGCGCAATGGGCTCTTCTCGATGAATAAGGAGCTTGAGATACCTATCCCTCTACAGCGTATCGCTATCATTTCGTCCCCTACGGCCGCGGGCTATGGGGATTTCATGCGTCAGCTCCATGAGAATCCCTATGGAGTAGTGCTCTATACGGCGCTCTTCACAGCGCAGATGCAAGGGAATGATACGACCGCATCCATACTCGCTGCACTGGGGCGTATCGCCGAGGTGGAGGAGCACTTTGATGCCGTGGTAATTATCAGAGGTGGGGGTGCCGTAAGTGAGCTAAGAGCTTTCGATGACTACACCTTGTGCGAGGCTGCTGCACAGTTCCCCTTACCTATCATTGCGGGCATAGGCCACGAGCGCGATGTGTCGGTGCTTGACCTGATCGCCCATACTACGCTGAAGACCCCGACGGCAGTGGCTGCCTTCTTAGTTGAGGGGTTGGCAAGTGAGCTGGCAGAGCTGCGGGAGCAGCTGCGCCGACTTCCCTCTTTGCTACAAGCCCTATCTATGGGACGAAGTAATTGGCTCCATACGCAGGTCTCACGCCTGCCGCTCTTGGTGCGTGGCCGCTTGGAGCAGGCTGAGCGTAAGCTTCTCACGCAGCGCTCACAGATCACCCTCTCGGCTCGTCATTATCTCCAGCGGTCTGAGCATCGTCTTGAGTTGGCACTCCGCCGCCTCCCTGTAGCTGCATCCTATGCATTGCGTCAGCATCGTCAGTTGCTTCGTGAGCGACTCTCTCCCCTGCCGTTGCATGTATCGCGCTTGAGAGAGCGTATGGAGGCTGATCTCCTGCGTCAGGAGCAAGCGATCCGTTTGGCACATCCCGATCAGATCCTGCGTCGAGGCTTTAGCCTGGTCTCTGTCGGTGGACGTATCGTCACACGTAGTAGCCAGATCCCTGCGGGAGCAGAGATCTCGGTGCGCTTTACTGATGGCGAAGTGGAGGCTGTGACGAAGAAGGAAAAGCCTTAGGTCCTCAGCTCGGGGAACTGAAAGATAGGTAGTCCAGCACGTACCCATAGGCGGGCGATCCCATCATAGAGTGGCGAGACGACCCAGCGCCACAGTAGCAGGCGGAGCTTGTCAATGAGGACACTCCCTGCAAAGACCAGCAACATAAATCCCACCACTGATACGATGAAAAGTCCCTGTCGGGTGCTGCTCGCTCAGCTCCCGAACAAACCCCGTATATCGCCCGATGAGTCGTGCATTGCAGTGGATGAGGTAGACGGCGAGAGTCGATGAGCCTACCCAGTTTATTGCGGCACTCTGTACCTTGATCCGAGAGAAGGCGAGGAAGAGCAGTACAGCTGCGAGGATGTTGATCGGGGAGACATAGCTCATGAACTTGTAGGCAAGCGGGCTTGCTACGATTGACTGCCCCGTCCCATACGCATAGAGAAAGAGTGCGAGAGATTGGGCAAAGGTGAGCCCCAAGTAGCCGAGGAGGAAGGTCCGTCCACTCCAGCGCTCGAGGCGCTGAGGGTAGAGGCGTAGATAGCGTCCGATGAGGTAGATGCCCGAGAAGGCGAAGAGTGAATAGCCATCCTTGACCTCCAGCTGATCATTTATGAAGCCTAAGACGAACTCCACTAAGAAGAAGAGGAGAAGATAGCGCCTTAGCTCCTGCCCGCTCGTTCGCTGAGCGAGGGCATTGAGGAGTGGGGAGAAGATCATGAGGCTCAGATAGTCGGGAGGAACCACTCAGACTTTCGATTTAGGGGCATGAGACTCCCTATGAATTCCGAGAGGCTGAACGGCTCCAGACCAAGGAGCACAAGGGTGCTGTACACTCCGACGGTATAGAAGAAGGCTTGGAAGAGTAGGCTTACGATCCCCTTGACGCGCGCCTTGATCCCGAAGTATCCCGAGATGAGTACGAAGACATTGACCCCGACGATGGCAAGTGCTTCGCTCCATACTTGCCCCAGAGATGTGAGTGGATGCGAATGGATCGCTTCATTTGTCGGGAAGCGGAAGGCGAGGAAGTTGGCATGCAGCACAAGGATGAGCAGCATAGCCAAGATGCGGAGTAGCTCGAAGTTAGAGGCTCGAGCTGTGCCAGAGGTTGGGGTACCCACGAGGATAAGAGCTATCGGGATGAAAGAAAGCTATCCCTCCGTCGGGACGAAGGGATAGCTTGAGGGTGTGAGTAGGGGAGTGGTGCTCCCCATGTAGCATTAATAGGTGAGCTCAACGAGCAATTCCTCACCAGATTCATCAAAGAGGAGCTTCCCTTCCTTTGCGAGCCAACCGATGGCTGCAAAGAGATCCTTGTCAGAGCGGAGCTTGGTTGCTTTACGAAGAGCCTTAATATCCATTTTGCCCAGACTATCAAGGGCGTTCCATACGAGGCCTGCATTGGTGCCGATACGTTCGATCATGTGCGTCTGAATAGATTAATTGTTATCAATAATGCGACCAGCCCTGCGAGAGCACTGGCTTTGCGGTAAAATTACCAACTCTTTTCTGATAAAGCAAACGCCCAGTAGGGGGCATGAACTGATTGGATCGGAGGTTGCACATGCGGCCTTCCAGCAGTGTGTCCTATATGTTTGAAATGATGTTAGATAAGAAGGATATTTTGCGACCAGTACTGGTCACTGATCGGAGCAGTACTGGTCACTAATATTGACTTATACTGGTTCATTTTCGCGACCAGTACTGGTTCGTTCGCTGACCAGTACTGGTAAGAAATGCCACTTGTATGATGCCTCGTAGTATGCTCTACAAGAGAGGGCTACAGGAAGACCTCGCTACGACGCTGCTTGGGGGTGATCGTAGGCTGGTTGCTATCGTCGTCACTACGCTTACCAATAGCGATAGCGAGGACAGGACGATACTTGCCGTGATGGAGTATCTGGTCGTAGGCTTCGAGATCGATGCCCTCCATGGGAGTGCTGTCCAGCTCCATGCTGGCAAGCCCCGTCAGGGCAACACCGAGGGCAATGTAGGCTTGACTACGCATCCAGCCAAAGACGGAGGCCTCACCATGAGAAGCGATCTTATTGCGATAGAACTCCTGTGCTCCTTCGCTGAGCATGGCGATACGCTCTGCTTCGAAGGTCGCTACGTCACGATAGTTATAGATGACGAGGAGGTGACTGGCTTGCTCGATACGCTCTTTGTTGGAGTACGAGTGTTGGGCAAGCAGGCTCTTTGTCTCACTCTCACCGATGAGTTCGAAGGCCCAGGGCTGACTATTTATGGAGCTGGGACAGAGGCGTAGCATCTCCTTGATGTCCTCCAGCTGCTTGTTACTGAGGTGGAAAGTGCTGTCGTAGGTCTTGGTCGTGTAGCGGGAGCGAAGGATATCAAGTATTTCCATTCTATATATGTTTTTAATTGAGTGGCGGGCAGTAGAGATAGTTCTTGAGCCCGTGACTATGCTTTTACTTATCAACCTCGTTCTGTGAAAGAATGTTGAGTAGGCTTAGGCTGCCATCCTGCTATCTTCATTAATGGTAGGAGGTGGTGGTCGGACTAGCTACGATAGGGGAGAGACCCTTGGGCGTAACGCCCTACTCCTATCATAGAAATGCCTTATCTTTGCGTAGATTAGTAAAGTAGTAAATATCAGAATCAGCATATAGCAGAATGAATATCTTAGAGCTGAGCGAACAGGAGATCTTCCGTCGCCGTAGTCTTGAGGAGCTTCGTGCCCTCGGTATCAACCCTTATCCAGCAGACGAATATGTCGTCACGGGGTATGCCCGTGAGATCCTCGACACCTTCCAGGATGATGCACCTCGCCGTGAGGTACGTGTCGCTGGCCGTGTCATGGGCCGTCGTATCATGGGTAAGGCTTCCTTCCTCGAGCTACAGGACTCTACTGGCCGTATCCAGATCTACATCACGCGTGATGAGATCTGCCCTGGCGAAGACAAGACCCTATACAACAATGTCGTGAAGAAGCTCATGGATATCGGTGACTTCATCGGTGTCGAGGGCGAAGTCTTCCGCACGCAGATGGGGGAGATCTCGGTACATGCCTCCTCGCTGACCTTCCTCTCGAAGGCACTGCGCCCATTGCCCGTGGTCAAGGAGAAAGATGGTCAGACCTTTGACAGCTTCACTGATCCTGAGCTCCGCTTCCGCCAGCGCTATGTCGACCTGGTCGTCAATAGCCACGTCAAGGATATCTTCCTCAAGCGTACGAAGATCTTCAATGCGATGCGCCAGTTCTTCAATGAGCGTGGCTACATCGAGGTCGATACGCCCGTACTGCAGCCCATCCCTGGTGGAGCCGCAGCGCGTCCCTTCATCACGCATCACAATGCGCTGGATATCCCGCTCTATCTGCGTATCGCCAACGAGCTCTATCTGAAGCGACTCATCGTCGGGGGCTTTGAAGGGGTGTACGAGTTCAGCCGTAACTTCCGCAACGAAGGGATGGACCGCACGCACAACCCAGAGTTCACCGCCATGGAGATCTACGTCTCCTACAAGGACTACAACTGGATGATGGACTTCACCGAGCGTATGCTGGAGTTCATCTGCCTCGAGGTCTTAGGTACGACGAAGGTAAGAGTAGGCGAGCGTGAGATCGACTTCAAGGCTCCCTTCAAGCGCATCACGATGCTCGATGCTATCCGTGAGCACACGGGCATTGATATCAGCCAGATGGGCGAAGATGAGCTGCGTGCTACCTGCAAGAAGCTCGGTATCGAGGTCGACGAATCTATGGGTGTCGGTAAGATGATCGATGAGATCTTCGGCGAGAAGTGCGAAGGCAGCTACATCCAGCCTACCTTCATCACCGACTATCCCAAGGAGATGTCACCTCTGACGAAGGAGCACCGCTCTAATCCCCGCCTCACCGAGCGCTTCGAGCTGATGGTCAATGGTAAGGAGCTGGCGAATGCCTACTCCGAGCTCAACGACCCCATCGATCAGCGTGAGCGCTTCGAGGAGCAGCTCCGTCTCTCAGAGAAGGGGGACGATGAAGCGATGTTCATCGATGCCGACTTCCTTCGTGCCCTCGAGTATGGTATGCCCCCGACGAGCGGCATGGGTATCGGTATGGACCGCCTCGTGATGCTCCTGACTGGTCAGGAAAGCATTCAGGAAGTACTCTTCTTTCCCCAGATGCGTCCCGAGAAGGTAGCTCCTCGCGATAAGAAGGAAGTCTTCGTCGTAGCCGGTATCCCCGAAGCATGGGTGCCTGTCCTGCACAAGGCTGGCTATCTGACTCTGGAGTCAGTACGCGCCGAGGAAAAGCCCGGTCGCCTGCTGCAGCAGCTCCAGGACATCAAAAAGAAATATCAGCTGGATCTGGAGCCTCTGACGCTCGAGATCGTCACAGCTTGGACCACCATTGGGGACGCTCAGTAAGCGCACCCCGCACTCTCTCACGAGCCACTCCCCTTCATCGGGGAGTCGGCTAAGTCAGCACACGTATCATGCCCGAACAGACTTCCAGCTTCCCCGGTAGAGTAGGTATCCTCGGTGGCGGTAGCTGGGCTACAGCCTTGGCGAAGATCGTCCTCTCACGGCAACCCAAACTTAACTGGCTGCTGCGTACCTCGACACACGTCAAGGACTTCAAGCGCCTGCGCCACAATCCTAGTTACCTGACGTCGGTTACCTTCGATACGGATCGTATCACCTTCTTCACTGACTCGGATGTCAATGACTTCTTCCGAGCCTGTGATACCGTGATCCTGGCTACCCCTTCCCCCTACATACGCTATTACCTCAAGCGTGTGCGTAACTCGGTCATCCGAAATAAGCTTGTCATCAATGCGATCAAGGGGATGGTGCCCGAGGAGAACGTCCTGATCTCCGACTATCTACAGGAGTATAAGGAGCTGCGTCCCGGTCAGATCGGGGTCATCGCAGGCCCTTGTCACGCCGAGGAGATCGCCAAGGACCGCATGTCCTACCTGACGGTCGGCTGCTTCGATATGGCTAAGGCCAAGGTGCTGAGCGAAGAGATCTTCAGCAATGACTACGTCCACTGCGCTGTCAGCCGTGACGTCGTCGGTATCGAGTACGCAGCGGTGCTGAAGAATATCTATGCTATCGCTGCTGGTATCTGCCACGGGATGAATAAGGGAGATAACTTCCAGTCCGTGCTGATATCGAATGCTATCGCTGAGATGAGCAACTTCGTCAGTACCGTGCACCTCGTCAGTCGTGACGTCACGGAGTCCGTCTACCTCGGTGACCTCCTCGTCACGGCCTACTCCAGCTATAGCCGTAATCGTACCTTCGGTAATATGATCGGTAAGGGCTACAGCGTCCGTGCTGCTCAGATGGAGATGAACATGGTCGCCGAAGGGTACTACGGCGCTAAGTGTATCCATGAGATCAACCAGCGCTACCAAGTGACGATGCCTATCTGTAGTGCCGTCTACAATATCCTCTATGAGGGTGCTCCCGTCGAGCAAAGCATCGAGCGTCTGTCTACTCTCTTCAAGTAGTCCCCCTTACCTCCCCAATGGTTACACGCCCCCATCGTATCCTATTGAGCTTTGATATAGAGGAGTTCGATGTGCCACGTGAGCACGGAGTCGAGCTTCCTATGGAGGAGCAGGTACGTATCTCTGTCGCAGGATCACATGCCCTCCTCGATATACTGAAGAAGCATGAGGTACGTGCTACTCTTTTCTGTACGGCGAACTTCGCACAGCACGCTCCCGAGATTATCCAGCGTATCCTCTCTGAGGGACATGAGCTCGCATCACATGGTTACTACCACTGGACCTTTGAGCCTGCCGACCTGAAGAAGTCTAAGGATGCTCTCGAGGCCCTTGCTGGAGTCCCTGTGCGAGGCTATCGTCAAGCTCGTATGATGCCCGTCCCTGAGGCGGAGATCTATAAGGCTGGCTATAGCTACAATACCTCGCTCAACCCGACCTTCATCCCTGGGCGCTACATGCATCTGAGTGCACCACGCACGCACTTCATGAAGGAGGGCGTACTGCAGATCCCAGCTTCGGTGACGCCTCTTATTCGCTTCCCGCTCTTCTGGCTTTCGTGTCACAACCTTCCCTTCGGACTCTATCGCTGGCTCTGCCGCCGTACGCTCCGTCATGATGGCTATCTGGTGACCTACTTCCATCCATGGGAGTTCTACGAGCTAAATGAGCACCCCGAGCTGAACCTCCCCTTCATCGTAAGCAATAACTCTGGCCGTGCGATGGTCGATCGACTGGATCGCTGGATCAGTTACTTCAAGCAGGAGGGAGCTGAGTTCATCACCTATTCTGAGTTCACTGATTCTACAATAACTATCTAATTTCTTTTCTCTATGAACATTAACAAGTCCGCTCTTACGCTGACGCTCATCGGAGCTGTCGCATTGCTTGTCTCCGTCTTCGTACTCGCTGGCGGTCTGAAGGGCTTCCGTAGCAATTCGCCCAAGACGATCTCCGTCACGGGGAAGGCTGAGCGTAACTTCACCTCTGACCTGATTGTCTGGTCCGCAAGCTTTACCTCTGAGTCGACAGATCTGCAGAGTGCTTACTCTGAGCTTAAGGGGAAGCAGCAGGCCGTAGCCTCTTACCTTCAGAGCAAGAGTATTCCCAGCGAGGCTATCGCTTATAGCAGCGTCAGCATCTCTCGTGAGAATGAAAGCTCCTATGATGAGAGCTCTGGGCGTACCTTCTACCGCTTCAAGGGCTACTCACTGACGCAGACGGTGACGATCACCTCGCGCAACATCGAGGCTATCGAAGCTGTCTCTCGCCAAATCTCTGAGCTGATCAATAATGGTATTGAGATCGAGTCGGGCAATCCTCGCTACTACTACACGAAGCTCAATGACCTCAAGATCGAGATGCTCAAGGAAGCCTCTGAAGATGCTCGCAATCGTGCCTCCGTCATCGCTGAGGGCAGTAAGAGTAGTCTCGGTGGCCTGACGAAGTCCAACATGGGTGTCTTCCAGATCGTCGGTCAGAATAGCGACGAAGATTACAGCTGGGGTGGCTCCTTCAATACTTCTTCTAAGGAGAAGACGGCGAGCATCACGGTCAGCTCTACCTACAACATTAAGTAAAGTTTGTTTGCCCCCGAAGCATTCATCCCTCTGATCATCACATGATCTCTATCCCCATTCCCCGCTTAGTGATCGTCTCCCCGTGCTACAACGAGGAGGCGATCCTTGCTTATTCCGCTCGCGAACTCACGAGTCTCCTTGAGCGCCTCATCACAGCAGGTAAGATCCTTCCCACAAGTCACGTCCTCTACGTCAATGATGGCAGTCGTGACCGCACCTGGGAGCTGATAGAAGAGCTTCACCGAGAGAATCACTTCATCGATGGACTTTGTCTGGCGGGCAATGTGGGACATCAGTCAGCGATCATGGCGGGGATGATGACGGCACGAGACTTTGCTGATGCCGTCATCACCATTGATGCCGATCTGCAGGACGACTTAGCGGCAGTCGAGGAAATGCTCGATCGCTATCTGGAGGGCTATGATATTGTCTACGGGGTGAAGGTCTCACGTACGGCTGACCCACTCCTCAAGCGTACCTCGGCACTGGCATTCTATCGTCTGCAGAGTGCTATGGGGATTCGTGCGATCTATAATCATGCGGACTTCCGTCTGATGAGTCGTCGTGCGCTGGATGCTTTGGCTTGCTACCCTGAGCGCAATCTCTATCTGCGTGGGATCATCCCTCAGCTGGGCTATGCTTCTACGACAGTCGACGACGTCATCAGTGAGCGCGTCGCAGGGGAATCGAAGTACACGCTGCGCAAGATGCTCTGCTGGCGGTAGATGGTATCACTTCCTTCACGACCCGCCCTATCAGCTGGATCATCGGTATGGGACTGCTGTGCCTGTTGATCAGTATTTGCATGGCGGTGTATGTGCTGGTCTCTTACATCGAGCACTTGTCCGTGCCGGGCTGGGCTTCACTGATGCTCTCCTTATGGTTCATCGGGAGCATTGTCCTGCTGTCGCTCGGCGTCATCGGACAGTATATCGGGAAGATCTATATCGAGATCAAGCAGCGCCCACGCTATCATATCGCTCAGCACCTCAAGCACCATGACTAAGGACCAACCCTTACTTCGCCTGTGCGCTAAGCTGCAGGCCTTCTTCCACAAAGCCTTTCTTCTCGAATCCCCGCACGCTCTTTGGCCTGTGGACGCTCTTGGCTGTGGTCGCAGGGCTGACGAAGATCGCGCCGCACCGCCATAATAATTTCCTCATCTTCCGAGGAGTCTTCTGGCACACCATCCAGAAGTTGTCGCTGTATGACTTCTATCCGACGGAGTACAATGACCACAATCACTACGGACCGATCTTCAGCCTTGTCATCGCTCCCTTTGCGGTGGTGCCCGATGCTATTGGTCTTCTCGGCTGGCTCGTAGTGCTCGCGCTTGGCATGTATTATGCAGTGCGTCGCTTGCCCTTGGAAGAAGGGCGTCAGATCTTCCTCTACTGGTTCTGCGCGCACGAGCTACTTACGGCGCTGCAGATGCAGCAGTTCAACATCGCCATCGCTGCCATCATCATCGGTTCCTTTGCTGCTATTGAGCGGGGGAGAGAAGTCACGGCCGCCTTCCTCATTGTCTTGGGGACGTTCGTCAAGCTCTATGGCGTCGTCGGCTTGGCATTCTTCTTCTTCGTCAAGCGCAAGCCTCGCTTTATCCTCGCTCTTATCGGATGGTCGGTCGTGTGCTTTGTCGCGCCGATGCTGATCAGTAGCCCCGAGTATGTCGTAGGGCAATACGTCGAGTGGTACGAACGACTTGCGGCGAAGAACGGAGAGAACACCTTCTCCCTAATGCAGAACATCTCGCTTCTGGGGATGATTCGCAAGGTATCGGGCTCGGCTTCCTACTCCGATCTCCTGGTTATCCTCCCCGGGCTGGTGCTCTTTGGCTTGCCTTACCTTCGCTTCGGGCAGTACCACCACTTGGCATTCCGCTACGCGATACTTAGCTCGGTGCTCCTCTTCGTAGTGCTTTTCAGCACGGGCAGCGAGTCAAGCACCTACATTATACCTTTCGCTGGGATCGCACTGTGGTACACGACGAGTCCGTGGAAGCGCTCGGGCTGGGACGTAGCCCTTCTGGTCTTTGCCTTCGTGCTAAGTAGTCTCTCGCCTTCGGACCTCTTCCCCCGCAGCCTGCGTGAGGCGTATGTCTTGCCTTATGCCTTGAAGGCACTTCCTCCCACGCTCATTTGGCTGCGCCTGATCTACGAACTTCTGACGCGCGACTACGCCCCTTCTAAGGCAGCTCTATAGTGCCTTCGTCAGTGGCTCCAATAGGCTCCGGAGAAAAGTAATATAACTTTCACTCGAAAGTAATATAACATTGGACCGAAAGTAATATAACATTGGGACGGAAGTAATATAACTTCCAAACGAAAGGTATATACCCTCTGCTCAGAAGGTATATACCTTTTCTTTTGGAGGACTATTCCTCGCCGTCGTGAGGAATATACCTTTCTATCGGAAGGTATATACCTTTTGCTCGAAAGGTATATACTATTCGCTCGAAGGGTATATACTATTTGCTCGAAGGGTATATACCTTTTTGCCGAAGGGTATATACCCTTTGCTCCTCACCTCTATAACGCGCCGTGCCCCGCATGCCTAATCCCGACGGGATAGGCATGCGGGGCACGCTGAAAGTAGTGGAGTAGGGGGCTTAGAGATCGAGTGCCTTGCGGAGCTCTTCGCTGGTGATGCCGAGAAGCTCTGCATCACGACGGAAGCGAGGGATAGACTCTTCGTGGAAGGCTCTACGCTTCTCAGCGCGGATGGTTTCTACCGCCCCTTCGCTGATATAGTAGCCAAGGCCGCGCATGGGATATACCAGACCACGGAGAGCCAACTTATCATAGGCGTGAACGACGGTATTGGGGGCGACCTGCATCAGTTCGGCCATGTCGCGCACCGAGGGGATACGCTCGCCTTCGGTGAATCGCCCCGTCAGTACACCTTCGTTGATGTAGTCGATGATATGGGCAAAGCCCACATTGGAGAATGCCATAGAGATTACTTGATTTGGATCGTCTTGAGGCGATGGTAGATAGCCCAGGTGAGGAAGAGGTCGATGAGCCCGAAGATGATAGCGATGATCCAAGCATGCTGAGTATCGGAGAGGGGGATGCTCTATCGAGTAACGGTATATCTCCTCTTCGAAGTTGAGGATGAAGGTGAGGAAGATGAGGAAGCCACTGAACTCTACAAACGCCGCAACACACAGCCCGAAGATCGCCTTGCGGAAGTGGATCATGCAGAGCGTCACGAGTAGTGGCAACTGTAGTCCCATGAGGAGAATAGCTACGGACATTATCAAAGGATACCAATCATACAAGAAGCGTATCGGGAGCGCCCAGTTCAGCACGTTGCTGAATCCACCAGGGACGAAGAGCCCCAAGATGCCAGAGATAATCAGCGTAGAGAGAAGCGAGATGAGGTAATAGCCGAAGCTGAGTAGGGCAATACTTATCATCTTCTCTCCAGCCGAAGCGGGGATCTGGGTATAAGCGCCTGGCGATGGCTTATGCACGCACTTATTGATCCAGATCAAGATATAGATGATCGTCCCGATCAGGTAGGGGCCGATGACTCCGCCACTACCATAGACGTCAGCCAGTTCAATGAAGGCCTCTTGGATATTAAATCCCCTCGTGAGGAAAAGGGTCAGGAATGGGAATCCAAAGAATGCCACCGCCATGATAGCATGGAAGATGAGCAGTGGGCGCAGGGAGCTGAAGAAGCCTTCTACAGTGAGGAGGTAGATGCGCCCAAATGAGGAGCGATGTAGCGTGGAGGTATTCATCGTAGCGCTTATTTAGAGGTTTCAGATGGAGTGTGAAGGTGACGCATGAGTTCTTCGCCTCGGCTGACGACAGCATTGAAGAAGAGCTCCATGCTGAAGGTATCTGTTACGGCCTCGCCTTGAAGTGGCAGGATGCCGACGGTACCACCCAGCGAAGGCTCAGTATAGAGTGCGCGAGCTTCTTCGTCGGGACTGACGAGACCGAAGTAAAGACGCTCGGAGAGATCAGCGATAGATTCGTTGCAGTAGATGCTACCACGCTCGAGGATGACGATGCGGTCGATGAGCTGCTCAAGATCTCGTACTTGGTGCGTGCTGATGATGACCGTCTGCTCTTCGCTGAGGTGACGAGCTACGGCGCGGCGGAATTCTCCCTTCGAAGGAATATCCAGTCCGTTCGTTGGCTCATCAAGGAGAAGCAGGGGCACACGGAGTGAGAGGGCGAAGGCAATCAGTGCCTTCTTCTTCTGCCCCTGTGATACCTTGCCCAGGTTCATATTCCAGTCGAGCGAGAAGGTCTCGATTAGTTCGCGGGCAATAGCTTCATCGTAGTTGGGGTAGAAGGGAGCGCAGAGGTCGAAGTAGCGTCGGATGGTGACCTGAGGTACGTGGATCTCTTCGGGCAGGAGATAGACCTGCTGGAGGAAGGCTACCTTACGTTCGCGTGGCGTGAAGCCAAGGACGTTGATCTCACCTTGCTTAGAGAAGAGCTGGCCACAGAGATTCTTCAGGAGTGTAGTCTTGCCCTCGCCGTTTTTACCGAGGAGCCCTACGACGCTACCCTGAGGTAGGCTCAGGTCGAGGCCACTGAAGACTGGGCGCCCTGACTTGTAGCCGAAGGAAAGTTGCTTAGTTGTGATCATAGGACAGTAATATTTATATGTGGTGTACTGCTTGTCTGTAACACTGCAAAGGTAGCAAACTTTTCATAAGGTGTATCACCTATCTGATATTTCTCCCAACTTTTTCTCCGGTGCGTATATATCATGCGGCTCCGAGCGAAGGGGAATAGGGTAGAGGAGCTTGCTGGAACCCTCTTATATAGGGTCGGTTTTTCAACCAGTACTGGTCACTGAGCTGACCAGTACTGGTCGGAGTTCAGACCAGTACTGGTACATATTACGAACCAGTACTGCTCCGATGAGTGACCAGTACTGGTTCGTTTTACCTCCCTTATAGCCCTCTCGTAATAGGCTGGTATATAGTCCAATCTGTGGTGTGCTATTTCTCCCGTTGAGATGCGACTGTTCCAACTGTCTTCCTGTAGTGGACTGATCAAGAGCGCTGGGTGCTTCTGATCCCAGTAATAGGTGCGCTGAAGGTCTACTTTTTGAGCTGTCTTTTGCTTTCCCCGAACGATTGTATCGTATTTGTTGTAGAATGGTGCTTCTAACAGTCAAGTTGCGTAGCGCCATCTTGTGGTTGTATCTGGCGATATAACAGTAAGTTATAGATGCTATTACATACTTAAATATTTTAAGAAGTAAGTATTTGTCTTCTTGCAACTTCCGAAAAGAATTTAATTATTACTTTTGCTCGCACTTACAATGGAATATGATTACTGCTCGTGCCTTCGTGCAACAGACTAATCGCTCCTCGGAGCTTTGTGTTGCTCTCAACCAGAATGGTTGGGGGCTTTCTTCCGTTGCTATACCTTATCTACTCCAAGACGGGGCTATTGATACGGCTTATGTATATGCATTGGTCCCCGTACCGTCTTTCCCTCAATCAGTCGTTTGCTCACTGCTGCCGCTTGCCCCACAGGGTGCTGCACAGGGGAGCTTCGCAGCCTTTTCTCTCTAATCCTACAGAGAAAGCATAGAGGCTAAGATCACCCACCGCTTATTTTTTTAGTTTTAAATATGAAGAAAGT